>BNJT01001022.1_pt1 | contig 149031 bp, 180 predicted proteins | sample 8540491 | NCBI WGS metagenome assembly BNJT01 (sample SAMD00202455, study PRJDB9452) | human saliva metagenome | host: Homo sapiens
TAATATCATGTAAACAACATCCGGAAAGAAATTTAAAATGACTAACTTTATATCAACAGGTAGTACTTTATTGGCTTTCAGATGAAGAAATTCAAATTCTCGAAAAGAACGCCACTAATGGAGATAAAAACTCAGCATTCAAATTATATCAATACCATATGTTTGTATCTTTAGATCAAGATTCGGAATTTAAATGGCTAGAGATAGCGGCAAAAAATGGACATCCAATTGCCCAATCCAATTTAGCCGATTTATTTTTCACACAAGGCAATAAAGAAAAAGCCATATTTTGGGCTAAAAAGGCATATAGAAATGGTGCCAAACTACCAGACGAATTAAAAATATTGATAAATATCAATTAATTAATAAGATTTAGCGGATTATCGTTACAAACCTAAAACTTCTGGAGGAGGATTAAGAAAAGAAGCTAAGAAATTTCTTAGAAAATTGAAAAAAAGTAGGTGAGAAATGCCCTTAAATTTTTAGGAGAATTTAAATGGAAAAAAATGGATACGTTAATTTTAACTTTTTAGATAGCAAATCCCAATATAAATAATATATTAGTTGGGCTAGATTTAGACTATTCAAATAAAGTGATAGCGCCAGATGGTCATGAGTTAGCATTGGTTGCTTTTTATACCAATTGAAAATCTATTAACTATTGCACCTCAATTTAAAACAGATTTTTCAGGATATGGAATATAAAGATAAAGCAATTTACGTTTTTTTCTTATTATGATAAAGAAGATTATTTTCTTGACTACATTACTGAAATTGACGATGCTATTCAAGGATACACGAAAGTTATCATCGGAGATAAAAATCAGTTCAAGTTTAACCTAGATAAATTTTATCCAATTAATCCTATTGAGAATTTAGATGAAATGAGTTTTCTAGGAGGACAACCTGAATATTTACAACAAGAGAGTTATGATTTTCTAGAAAAATATATTTTTCATAGGTCAAATCTTTAGGAATGGATCTACCTAAAGAAGTAAATGAAATTTTTTATCTAACTGAGAACATCGGATATATTTTTATAAATCGAGATCTATCTGGTGGATTATTCTTCGTACAAACGACTTAAACAAAACTAAAAAGGATTTAACCGGACCAAAGAAGACGGAGAAAGCAACTAATGCGAAATAGCTACTATCTCCGCCACGACTTAGAAAGCCCTTTAGGTTATGCCTAGAGGGTTTATATATAGCTTTAATCTCGTACTTGTGCTATATTATTCGTATAATATAAATCTTTAAAGACCAGTTGGGCCATTTGTTGCCTGTTGCTCGTTTCTTTTGATTTATTAATATACTTGGTAAGGCAATTGGAGCCCGTGCCTTGTATAATACTAGAGAGAACCCTTTATCTAATCGATAGAGGGTTCTTTTGTATTACCCTTCATGCTTTGTATTTGAAAAATTCTTTCTATTTATAGTATGATTACTTTATATGTTTTTATTCTGTAGAAAGGAGCTCGTATGAATCGACTTAGTTTCTCGCGAACTCAGATTTTAATTCTCCTTAGCGTATGGCTCACGTTCTTGTTGAGTTTTGTAATGCGCTTATCCTGGTCTTCTGTTATGCCTATCCTCAACGAGGCTTTGCACTTTACTGCAAAGATGGGGGCACAGCATATTTCGGCCTTTTACTTTGGTTATGCCTTAACAGTATTGCCAGGTGGTATATTAGCCGACAAAATTGGTTATAGACGAACTATCTTATTTAGCTTAATTGGTATGGCTGCTGTAACGGCTCTTATGAGTACCATCACAGACTACAACATGGCTTGGGGGTTACGCTTCTTGTTAGGCGTTATGTCTGGTCCTGTACAAGCTTCTTGCTTGAGTGCAATCGGCGATCACTTCGGTCCTAACCAACGTGGTGCGGCTGTAGGTATTTTTATGAGCTGTACATCCTTCGGTATTACTACTGTAAACCTGTATGCACCCTATGTAGCTACACATTACGGTTGGCAAACAGCGTTCCTTGCTACAGCTATCTTGCCGTTGGCAGTGCTCGTATTATGTTACTTCACGGTACGTAAGCCAAGTGCTGAAATCATGGCGCAACGCGAAGCAGAGGCTTCCGAAGCGGCGGCTAAGCTCGGCGTAGGTCAAACGTCCTTGAAAGAGAACTTAAAGCACATCCTTTCAAACCGCAATATTCGTTGTTTAGCCATCGCTGGTTTCTTTGCAACAGGTACAACTTGGGGCGTAACGCAATGGGCAAACTTGTACATGGTTAAACAATTAGGCGTAACTGCTATCTACGCAGGTCAAGTTATGAGTGTGTTCGGTACGGCAGCACTTATTGCAAAACCAACCATCGGTATCTTGTCCGATATTTTACCAATCAAGAAAAACCATTTAGCGGCGCTTGTTATGTTCCTATTTGGTCCGGCGTTGATCTTATTCGCTAGCACATCCAATCCGAATATGCTCTTCATTACAGGCCCAATCCTCGGTGTTGGTGCTTTCATGCACAGTGCCTTGACTAATGCTCTCGTAGTTCAATCCGCAGCACCTCATTTGCGCGGTACCACAGCGGGCTTTGTAAACTTGATTCAACCAAATTGGTGCTCTCTTGGCGCCACTTCTCTTGGGCAATGTCCTCGTTATGACGGGCAGCTACCAAATGTCCTTGATGTCCATCGCTATTGCGCCTGTAATCGGTGCATGTGCATTGTTCTCATTCGTCTTAACAATGTGAAAGCATCTAATTAGGATATATAGGGACATAAAAATATAAATACTATAACAAAAAAGGACCTGTACGGGTCCTTTTTTTGTAGTCTTGTATTCTATTAGGTAAGCTTCAAGGTAATGAAAAACCTAGCTAATGTAATCGTAGTATAAACTCATATCCTAAGGGATATAGTTAGAATAGGGATACGTCCCTATGGTCTAGGTGGCGCATTATAATCTGGTTGTGGGCCCCATTGACTCATAGGTGTGTTCGGATCTGGTAAATCTTGATTTTGTATATCAAGAGCCCAATCAGGGCGTGGTCCTATTGGAGGTGGTGGAGGAACTGGTCCATATACACCCAACTTAGATGGTTCTAATCGCGGTTGATGATACGCATATGGCGATTCTAGTTGGTTTAGTGGTTTGTATACACCTTCAGGTGGTTGAACCCCAAATAATGGTTTCTCCGCAGTAGGGGCAGGGGTATTCATCGGTTTATATGGGCGTGGTGGCACATAAGGGTTTGTGAAGGTATAGGTAATTCGCTCCATTTCTAACGCATTGTGCAAGATAAACTGGCCTATTTCAGCGACGGCAGATCCTTTCGGAGCTACGCGAGCACCTGTAGATAAAACGGAGCGGTGATTGTCTGCCATTCCAATAGGGGCACCATTTACTTGGTAGAATTTAGCAGGAGCCACATGCCAGTCCATGAGGTAAATGTCTTTAGATGTTTTACCACGATGGTATGTATAATTAGTCATATAGTCTGCAATAATGTTTTGTTGCTTTATATAGACTAATAGTACGAGCGTGTAATGTATTATACGTCGGTCCCGCTTGTGCTAGATTGATGGTGCTCAAGTCGATATACACAGTCTCAGTAGGGCTATTATAAGCAACTTGGAATTGGGTAGGTTTGTTTTCTAATTCGTATTGTGAAATAGCACTAGCTGTTTGAAGACTAGCCAGAGCAATCACTAAAAAGGGATATAGTTTTCTCATCATTGACCTCTCTTATGTGGAAATAGTATACCATAGTCGTAGGTGTAATTCCATGAAGAGTGCATATAAAATTCCATATTATGTATATTGTGTATAACATGCTTTTATTATATGATTAATGCATAGTTACAGGAGGGATGAATATGGAAATCATCTGTTTTGGCGACAGCATTACGCGTGGCTACGATGTGCCTTATGGACGTGGGTGGGTTGAAATCTGCGATGCATCTATTGAGGGCGTAAACTTTACGAATTATGGGGTAGATGGCTGCTCTGTACAAGCCATGATTTATAATATTGAAAACTGGGCGGTTACGGCTGTATCTGATCCAACGCGCCATATCTTCTTAATGTGTGGTACCAACGATATCTTACAAGGTCGAGATAGTGCATATGTGTTCAAGACTCTGGTGAAAGCCATTGAATTAGCTAGCACAAAGGGACAGGTTATTATTGGTTTAGAAACGCAAATCGACAGCGATATGGATGGTTTAGACCTCGTCGTACGAGAGGTTAATGAACAGCTAAAAGCATACGCAGCAGCTCATGATATTAAGGTCATAGATTTCTATACGACCTTGTTTGAAGCCGATCAAATCGGACAAATCGTCTTTGCTGGAGAAGTACATCCCTAACGAGCTAGGCTATCGCTTAATGGCTTATAAAGCACTAGAAGTCTTTACAAGATTATAGATTTTTTACAAGGCCTAAAGATCTTTAGACGATTTTGAAGTCTTCATACAGGATTAAAAAAAGTCCCCTAATGAGCTACCTCATTAGGGGATTTAGTGATTTATAGTCTTTTTTTGTGAAAACTTGTGGCTTTCACAAGTATAATTAAATTCGTAACGAATTAGTATTTAGAATTAGCGACGTGCGTTGCCAACCTTAGCGGATTGAGCAATTGCGTATGCAGTGCCTTTTACTAAGTCGTAAGCATCAGCAGTGTTGCCAGATACTGTTACAGCAGCTACAGTGTCTTCAGTTACTGCGAACAATGCAGTTGCGTAAGGGTGTTGTGCACCATTTGGTACAGTTACAGCACCGGATTTAACGATGATGTAACGGCCGCTGTTGTTGAATACGTCGTAATGAGCAGCTTGTTTTACACCGTCATAGCTTTCATTGTAAGCGAACAATGCAGCTACTTCACCACCTGCTACTTGACCCGTTTGTTGCATGGAACGCAATTTAGCAGCTGCTACAGCTGTTGGTTGAGTCATGTTAACAGTGATACGCAAAGAGTTGTTGTTTACAACTGCTTCAGTGATTACGTTTGTAGAGAATACATTCGCAACACCGTCACCAGCACGGTTGTAAGTGCTAGCAGTTTTCACTTGGTAGCCATTAGTGTATGCAGGCAAATCATATGTGTAAGTTTTGCCGTTTCAACAATAAGTCGAAAGCGTTTAATTGGTTAGTTTTGTAACGAGAAACGTATGCACTGCCGTTGCCATTAGCTGTTACGGAGTTTACAGTTTCTTGGTATACAGGTTGGTAGCTAGGTGCGATAGGGTCCATGATTTGAAGACCTACAGCAGTTGTTTGAGGTGCTACGAAGATTGGATCGCCCAATTCTTTAGATACAGGCATTTGTTGAACCATGTCACCTGCTGTGTAAGGAACCGCTGGCAATGGTTTGTAACCAGGGCGTGGTGCACTTGTTACGTAGCCAGATTGGTAAGCTGGTGTTGCCGCTTGAGGTGCTGCGTAAGTATATTGCTCTGCTGCAGCGCGTTCGTAAGCGCGTGCATTAGCATCGATGGATGCAGCGAAAGCGGAGAAGGACATAGTTGTAGCTGCGAATACTGCGAAAGCAGCTGCTAAATGTTTTTTGTTCATAATAATTCACTCCTAAATACATGATTTTTACAAATAACACAAATACTAACATGTATTATATATGAAATTCTGTTAATTGTAAATAAAATATAAATTTTTTTCTTAATTATAAACAAATATAATCAGATGAGTCAAATATTGTACAATTAGCTTAAATTTAACCCCAGAATTAAGCACAGAATGTCATATTACTATATAATAGTACTTTATGAATAATGACATTATTATATCGAAAAAAATAGTTTTAGGCTAGACCTAAGAACAAGAAATATATAAATAAGATGAAATTTGCGGATTATATAAATTATATAAACTGAGATGGTGAAAGTTTCACTAGGGAGGTCTCATGAATATTAGCGTCTATTATGGACGAGCAGGATCAGGCAAGACACGTGCCGTATATGAACGGATACGTCAAGTCATGACCGATTGTCCAGGGGAACCTATAATCTTACTCGTTCCTGAACCAGCCACGTATCGAGTAGAGCGAGAGCTAGCTGAATTTATGCCTGAAAAAGGCTTTACCACGGTTCGTGTCGTAGGCTTTGGTCGTTTGGGGTACCAAGTATATCAATCCATAGGCTCCAAAGGGGCCGGTCAATCAAGCTTATCTAGCTTTGGCCGGTCTATGTTGTTGCGCCTTGTTATGAAGCGAAAAACAAAAGGGGAGCTGGGCCTATTAGAACAGGCTACTAAACGCCCTGAGTTTTCTTCTGTATTGCAACAGCTCTTCTCTGAGTTTCGCGCATTCCGCGTCGGTCCTAATGACCTTGAACGTGGGAGCTGAGTCCGTTAAAAATAAAGTATTACAAAAGAAATTGCAGGAACTTGCCATCTGTATGGCTGCCTATGAAGAGGAAATCACTCGTCATGGGTGAGCGCGACATCGATCCTATCATGGAAATCGTTGAGGCTTTGCCTCAATCGCCATTGATGGAAAACAGCCATGTCTTTATCGATGGCTTTCATTGGTTTACACCCACACACTACGAGTTGATCTATACCTTATTTGATTTGGCTAAGGAAGCTGTTATTACTATTGATTTACCGATGGATCCGAAGGCGTTAAATATTGCTCGTCGAGGGGAACACTTATTTAGCCGTCCTTTGGAGATTTATGACACCTTAGTGGCCCGTTATGGTTCTAGCATTAACTGGGTTGGTTTTGACGGAAAACGGGGCCCTCAAATCGTACAAGAATTAGAAGCTAATTACTTTACTAGTCCTAGTAAGCCAAATTCTATTGATACTACGATTCCGCTCATTAGAGGCTACAACAGAGAGCGGGAAGCCGACGCCATAGCCCGTCGCATCTTAGCTTATGTGGAATCTTCTCCAGAGGCACGTTACCGCGATGTATGCATCATGCTTCGCGAGTCTGAAACATATGGGGATACCTTAGAGAAGGTTTTAGCTCGGTATGGCATTCCGCACTTTATCGACCGTCAGCGACCTATGAAAAATCATCCCTTAGGCGAATTGTTGACGGCTCTCTTTGATATTGTGCGCCATAGTTACAGCCGAGATAGCATGTTCCTCTTGCTGAAAACGGACTTGATGCCCCTAACTCGTGAGGCCGTAGATGAATTAGAGAACTACGTACTCGAGTTTGGTATTGACCATTATAAATGGGAACGTGAAAGCTGGCCGTATTTACGAGGCCTCCATGAGGGGCAAGATGAAGAAGGTCACGCAGATGCACCGCGTAGAGCCCGTGTCAATCAAGCAAGGCAAACCATTATGGACATCTTATCCCCATGGTTTGACTTTGCCGCTCATAGCGAAGGTCATACGGGCGCTGATTGGGGTGTGCAGCTATATGGTTTGTTAGAAACCTTGCAAGTGCCTGAGCGTCTCTATGAATGGGCAAAAGACGCTGAAACGGTGGGGGATCAAGAGTCTAAAGCCAGCCATGAACAGATGTACAATGCTGTTATTTCTTTCATAGACGAAATCTCTATGGTCATGAAGGATGAAGTGTTGACACTGGATGAGATGATGTTGCTCCTCGAAGAAGGATTGAGCGATGTAAATTATTCTATGATTCCTCCGTCCTTAGATCATGTGGTGATTACCACCATTGAACGTGGTTATAGCCAATGGTGGCCTAAGGTATTTGTAATGGGACTCAATCAAGGCATATTCCCACAAAGCATGGGCGATGAAGGCCTTATTAAGGATAAGGAACGCCAAGAGTTAGCCGATGCAGGTATTACCCTTGCTGAAGGTGCTTTGCCGAAGGCTTTCAACGAGAATTTCCTATTATACCTAGCTATGACGCGAGCATCCGATTCCTTTGACGCTGTCCTATGCAAGCTCTGGCGAAGATGGAACAGGTCTTGAGCCATCCCTCGTGGTGAAACGACTAGAATCCCTTGGTTATGTAGATAAGGCGGTAGATATTCCTCTTTCCATTGCACCTGATACTGAGTCGGATTATGTATGGAGACCGTTACAGAGTTTGTCCCTATTGTCTGAGCGATGGGGCGCCCTCTTTAGTGGGTCATGAGGTCAATCCATTGTGGTGGGGCCTCTATAACTGGGCTCGTGAAAGCGACACCTACCGTCCTCGTTTAGGTGAGGTGTCTCGTGGTATTCGAGATAATAATGATGTACCTGTCATTACGAAGGATTTAGTAAATGGATTGTTCCTATCTAAAGGCTATATGTCTGGTTCTGTGACGCGTCTAGAGAGATATCAGCAATGTCCGTTCAAGTTCTATGCTCAATATGGTTTGAAACTGGAACCACGTCGGGTGCGCTCCTTTGGTGCTCCTGAAATTGGTACATTCCTCCATGCTAACTTAGAGCGTTTAGGTAATTATCTATTAGATAACAATAAACAATGGCGTGACCTTAACGAAGAGGATCAACAAAATTTGTGTCGCTCTGTGGCGGAAGAGATATTTACAAGAAAATCAGGGTGGCGAGGAAACGAGCGATGCCTACCAAAAGGCTATCGAGCAGCGTGTACAACGAACATTACATGTGACGGTAGATCGCCTTGTGGAGTGGTCGAAGCGCAGTGATTTTGATACAAAATACTTGGAGCAAGATTTTGGCCGTCAAGGAGGCTGGGATCCGATTCGGGTACCCCTTGGAGAAGATCGCTATTTACGCCTCATCGGTCAAATTGACCGCATCGATGAATATACCAGGGATGGTCAAACCTATGGCATGGTTATCGATTACAAAGTCTGGTGGCGCTCATGTGACGGCCCAAGATGTATACTATGGCCTTAAACTGCAGCTTATGACCTATCTACTAGCCTTAGAATCTGCTTATGGTAAAACGCAAGGCGAATCTATAGCTCCTGCGGCCGTGGTATATTCCTATGTGAAGAATCCTAAAATTCCTGCCGATGCGCCTATATCTTATGAAGATGCAGTATCTCTGGCTAAGGAAAGCGATGCATGGCAAAACAGTGGATACTTCTCTGATGATATCGAGTTGTTGACGCATATCGATAATAAATTTTTGTCCTATGGATCTAAACGAGGACCTTATGTACCAATCGCTACGAAAAAGGATCAAACTATTTCTAGTAGAGATTTGAGCAAGGTTAAGAACCCAGGCGAATTTGACGTAATGTGTCGTTACACAAACCACGTAATGGCTGAAACGGGCCGTAATATTGGGGAAGGGCAGTTCCATATTAAGCCATATCAATTGAAGGGCTTTAGACCATGTACATATTGTGACTATCGTACTGTATGCCGTTTTGACTCTAGCCGTAATAAGTATAATTATCTGTCCGGTTTATCCGAAGATGATGCATTAGAAACGGATGAAAGAGGCTCTAAACGACGAAAATAACAGTAGTGACGGAAACAACCGTAACGATAGAAATAACAGGAACGACAGAAATAATAGTAACGAAGGAGGTGAAAACCATGGGTGTTAAATGGACGCCAGAGCAGGAGTCTGCCATAATAGCGCCTAAGGACTCGTCCTTAGATAATCAAACCTTGCTTGTGGCGGCTGCGGCCGGTTCAGGTAAAACGGCAGTCCTCGTAGAGCGTATTATTACCCGTTTAAAAGATATGGATAATCCATTATCTGTACAAGAGCTCATGGTTGTAACCTTTACAAAGGCAGCTGCTCAAGAGATGAGTGCTCGTATTGGACTTGCCTTGGCAAAAGCCATGGAATCCACTGAGGATGCAGCCCTACAAGAGCGTCTTGAACGACAGCTCAATCTCTTGCCATCTGCTCATATTTCTACGTTGCACTCTTTCTGCCAATGGGTAATTCGATCCTATTTCTACAAGCTAGATATTAACCCAACGGCTCGCATCGGTAATGAAGCAGAAATGGCGCTCTTACAACAAGAGGTACTAGCTGATTTATTAACTAAATCCTATGAAGAAGGCCTTTATAATATCTATGAATTAGCGGACTTCTTTAGTGATGATAAATCTGATGCAGGCTTAACGGCGAAGATTATGTCTCTATATAACTATGCCATGTCCCTTGCTAATCCTGATGGGATGGTTACGAAAAGCCTTAGAGCCTTATAAAGAGGCTATGACTGCTAATCCTAGTGATACCCTATGGGGCCAATATATGTGGGACAACCATGTAGCTGTTATCGACCGCATTCGTGAGCGCTTAGAACGGATGGAACAAATCTTATTGGATCCAGTGGGGCCTCATAAATGGCAAAACATATATGATAATCAACTAGCCGCACTAGGCATGCTTTCATCAGCCCAAACTTGGGATGATATGGGTGAAGCTTGTAAGCATACGGATACCTATATTAAGGACCAGTTCCGCATGGGGATCAAAAGAGGCACAAGCCTTTGATCCCTATATTGGTAGCAGAGTTTAAATCCTTAGGTTCCCAAAATAAAGATGACCTTAAAGCGATGCAAGCTGCTGTATTCACCGTGCCCGAAGCTACCTTGCAAGACCAGTTCAAGTCTCAATATCCAATCATCGAAGGTTTAGTAGAGCTCACGATTGCGTTCCATAAGGCGTATCGAGATATGAAACAAGAACAAGGTATCATGGACTTTAGTGACTTGGAGCATCTATGTTTAGCTCTTCTTGTTGAGCCGGGCACAGAGGATGATCCCTCAGCCGTCCGATGTAGCGAAGGAGCTGCAAGATACTTTCAAAGAAATCATGGTCGATGAATACCAAGATACGAACGGTGTGCAAGAGACGATTATCAACTTGATTTCTCGCGTCGATAACCGGTTCTACGTAGGGGACGTGAAGCAAGCGATTTATAGCTTCCGTATGGCTGATAGTTCTCTGTTTATGGAGAAATACAATACCTACGGTGACTACTGATGCGGTAGAGCGCCGTATCGACCTAGCAAAGAATTTCCGATCTCACGAAAATATTTTAGTCGCTACGAACTTTCTTGTTCTATCAAATCATGACGGAAGAGGCGGCGGAGCTCAAATTATACTGAGGCGGAATCCCTTATTCCTGGCCGTATCGTTGAGGATGCACCGGAGGATTGGGTTGGAGGCGACGTGGAATTGCAGCTCTTAGATGTGAGTAAGGATACCCTCAGTGCTAGTGAAAGCGATGAAGATGAAGGGGATGACCTTGAAAACAACGAGCGTGAGCTAGATTTCATCATCCAAAAGATTAAGGAAATCCACGGTGCTAAGAAAAAGGTGCAAAATCCAGATGGTACGTTCCGTCAAATCGAGTGGCGCGATTTTGCTATTTTGCGCAGATCCTTGGCTGGTTGGGGCACTCGTGCCGTAGAGGCCATGCGCCAAGCGGGTATCCCTGCGGTAGTAAACGAACGGGATGGTTACTTTGAAGCACAGGAAATACAACTATTGTTAGCGTTGCTATCTATCATAGATAATCCTGAACAAGACTTGCCAATGGCAGCGGTATTGCACTCTGGTCTCGTCGGTCTTGATGCAAACGAACTAGGGCGCACTGCGCCTATCTGGAGAGGGTTCTCTGTGGTCTCTCATGCCAGCCTATGCTGAAAGAGGCTCAAGATGAGCGCTTTATTAGCGTTTTATTGACCATATGGAGCGGTGGCGTACCTTGTCGCGCCGTCACGGTGTGACCGATTTGCTATGGGATATTTACGAATCTCAAGATTATGTAAACTATGTAGGTGCCATGCCGAATGGTCTCGTGCGCCGTGCGAATGTGCTCGCCTCTGTACGACCGAGCTAAAGGGCTATGAGGCATCTGGCTTCCGTGGACTCTTTAGATTCTTTGCGCTTCGTTGAAAGCTTGCGCGATAGCAATCAAGATATGCCCGCTAGCTAATGTGGTAAGTGAAGCGGACAATGTGGTGCGCCTCATGACTATCCATAAGAGTAAGGGCCTTGAATTCCCTGTGGTGTTCTTATCTGGCGTTCAAAAAAACGGTTCAATATGATGGATCTTCGTTCAGAACTCCTCATCGATAAAAAAACGCAGGACTTGGTCTTAAGGGGTACTTCCCAGATATTCGGGTGTCTTTCCCAACTATGCCGTGGTTTTTACGTGAAAGACGTCAAAAGAGGCGGCCCTCAAAGGCAGAGGAACAGCGTATTCTCTATGTAGCCTTAACACGAGCTCGAGATAAATTGTTCCTAACGGGCTTTGTAAAGGGATTCAAGAATTCTGCAGGCAAGTTATCTAGTTTAGGTGAGCTCATTAACAATGTTGCCGCTGTAGAAGGGCAACAGTTGCCGACAGATATTATCACTCAAGCTAATACGTATCTAGAATGGTTAATTATGGGCTTTACCCGTCATTTAGACGGCGGTAACCCATTGCGCGTAGCCATTGAGTACGAAGGACCGACCTATTTTGACTTACCAGATAAAAAATGTCGCATCAAGGTCGAAGTCCACGATGGTTCTCTCTACGGTGATCTCGATTACAAGGCAGATATCGATGAAACTACCATCAATAAGGTACGAGAATTACAAGCTGTTAATTCCGTGGAATTGCCACCGGAAATCGAAGACCGTTTTAACTATACCTATCCGTACAGCGACGCTACGCGGCGCACGGCTAAGATTTCCGTCAGTGAATTGAAACGACGATTCCAAGAACGAGAACTTGAAGCAGGCACTATTGATACCCTAAACGAACCGATTATAACGGTAGATGCAGGGGCTAAACGAGCCGTTTCAGATGCAATCTTAGGTCAAGCTATTAAGCTAGATATTCGTAATGCTAATAGCGATGCTACAAATAATGCTGATAGCGACGCTACAAATAATGTTGATAGTGATGTTACAAGTAATACTGCTGTACCAACTATTACAGTTTCAGCTGATGATTTAGCGAATTCCGTATTCGGCCGCAAGCCGCAAGCACTGCAGTCCGAAGAGGATGTGTTGACGGGGGCTCAATGGGGTACCTTGATGCATGAGGCCATGCAATGGCTTCCTCTTGCGCAGTATACTCAAGCTTCTTTAACGAAAGAGCTTGATGCACTCGTAACGAAAGGGACTTTCACAGAGGAAGAACGAAATTTATTGAGTGATACAAGCCTCTATAAATTCTTTAGTTCTGACCTTGGGCAGCGTCTTATCAACGCGAAGCGCATAGAACGTGAATTGCCGTTCAGTATGCTTTTTGAAGGAAAACGCGTATATGATACCTTAGAGGATGGGGAAGATCTATTCCTTCAAGGTATTATCGATACTGCCTTTGAAGAGGACGGTGAATGGATTCTCGTAGATTACAAGACGGATCGCGTCAAATCTGGGGAAGACCTCATCAAGCGCTATAAAATACAAATGGACCTCTACAAAGAGGCCTTACAGCGATTGACGGGGATGCCTGTAAAAGCATGTTATATCTATAGCTTCCGCTTGCATGATGCAATCATTATAGATTAGCCTATAAAAATCCTATGATTGGCATAAGACTGTACTTATGCGTAGTGTATAAATCTATATAGATGTAGCCTATAGTCCAGCAAATATAAAAAGCTCTTTATCCTTGGATAGAGAGCTTTTGTGTTATAGATTACTATATAGTTTTGTGTTATAGGTTGCTATATAGTTTCGTCTTATAGATTTCTCTACAAGTTCTTAAATATGCGGTAGTTTAGGCAAAATTAAAGCCTTTTTCTTTTTGTGTTTTGATGGGGCAAATACTTTTAATACCCGTGGCAATACTTCGATATCTACAGGCATAGATGGGCCTGGATCGCCATCCATATTGGTTGCTAAATCATCAACATTAGATAAGAGCTCGATGGATGCTTTATTCACAGTTAATGTAGTTGTATAACGAGAGTTATAGATGGCACCACTAATGATGAGCGGTATTACGCTGAGAATATCGAGAATAAAGTATTCTTTGAAGATGATGATACGCATGTAGCCGTCATCGACGGAGGCTTCAGGCATAAACCGTTCAAAACTAGATACTACATTGGTAAGCAATGCTAAAACGAGAGGGGATTTACAGATGAAAGTCGTCGTTCTCTGTTTTGATGCGGTATGTATAGTCTTTAGTGGTAAATAACGCTTGGCCTGCGCGCAAGAAGTAGGCGAGAGGGCCGAGTATGCTTTTTTCCTTTGGCGTAACCTCTTCTACTACCTTAGGGATAACGCCTGCTGCGATGTTATTACAGAAATATTTGTCATTGCAGCGTCCAATATCAATTGTTCTTGTTTCATTGATATCAATGCGTTTGATCGCTTGTGCTGGATTTTGGTGAATCCCAAGTGCGCGAGACATATCGTTAACAGTTCCAACAGGGATAAAGCCAAAGGTAGATTTGAATCCCCCTTGAGCAATGCCATTAACAGTTTCGTTAACAGTACCATCACCACCCATGCAAAATACTGCATCGAACCCGCGTTCGCAAGCGTCTTTAGCAAAACGTGTTGCATCGCCTTCTCCGGTGGTGAATTTGACCTCAAGTGTTTCGAATAAGGTACTCAATTTCCATTGTAAGTCGAGGGCATACCGGCGTGCCGCCCCGCCCCCTGATACAGGATTGATGATAACTAAACAACGGCTCATAGTGTACTTCCTTACTTTCAAAAATGAGATATAGCTAGTATCTATTGTTAGATTACTAGATTGACAGTTTTAGATATGAGTTTTATAATTATATTGTATACACTGTATTAGATATTGTGTGCAACATATTTTATAAAAATGTTTTGTATAATATATTATACTCATTTTAACCGTTCTTTGAAAGTGTGAAAGATAGGATGAGTATTAAGATTTAGGGGATTTAAATGGGAAGACAAGATTCTAAAGATAGATATAATTTGTCCGCAGTGGACTCTATTGAACGATTGCCACTTAGCGAACAAGTATATTTAACATTAAAAACAGCGATTTTAACAGGCGAATTGATGCCTCAAGAAAAGCTAAACGAAGTAAAGATTGCAGAACAGTTACAAGTGAGTGCTACACCTGTACGTGAAGCATTCCGTAAATTGGCTAAAGATAACCTCGTAGTTATCGTTCCTTGGAAAGGTGTTACTGTAAAAGCAGACACTCCAGAGGAAATCATTGCATTATATCAAGTGCGCGAAGTAATGGAAGGTCTTGGTGCAAGACTGTGTGCACGTCATGCTACAGAAGAGCAAATTAAAGAATTGCGAGATATTTGTAAAGAGATGCATAAAATCGAAGATGCTACAGAACGCGTTGAGGTTAACAGTCGTTTCCCACACAATGATCGCTCATTACTCTGGTAATGAACGTATCGTAGACTACTTAGCAAGCTTCCGTGAACGTGTTAATCGAGATATGTATATCAGCTCCTTCAATGCAGTTCGTACACATGATTGCGATGATGAACATGATCAAATCGTAGACGCTATCGAACGTCATGACGAAGTAGCTGCAGAAACAGCTATGCGTCAGCACATCAACAATGCATTTATCTTCAAAAAAGCAAATGCTGAAGTGCAACACAAAAAACTTAATGAAGTATAATGTCTAACGTGCCCATAGGCATAATGACACAAAAGGCTCCGCCCATGGCGGAGCTTTTTTGACTGATAAACTAGTTTATCTAGTTAATCTAGCTAATCTAGCTAAATCTAGCTAATCTAGTTAATTTAAGATAACTAATTAACATGAGTTTTTTTGTGTAAGTTGTTAACGGTTTGGTTTTTGGTATGGTTTAGAAACTCTAGCCGCTTATAATGTGATGTTAGGTGCGCATTGCAGTTTTTATAGTCAACGATGCGCAGCCGTACTAGTTGACCCTACGTCGATTTGAAAGGCTTGAGCGATTTTAAATAAAATCTCTAAGGACATGCCAGAAATGCCCGTGCCACACTCTAGTTTGCTTAAATAACTGCGGCTGATGCCGACATGGCGGGCTAACTCATGTTGGGACATATTTAGAGATACGCGGATATTGGCGATTTTATGGCCTAAACATACGTATTGATGTTGTAAATTGGATCTTCGTACGTATTAATCCGCAGTTCGGTCAATGGTGCCGTTGAGGGGTTCATAGGGACTCCTTCCTTTTCCCGACTCTCTAAATATAGTATACTGAGACTGTTGGCGATTGACTAATATAGAAAACTATATAATTATCGGTTATTACAGATAATTACACGAATTGTGAAAGTCTTACTACCTATATACTTTGGTACTGTGACCAAAGCAGTTAGTATGTTGTTGTAAATAGAGGAGGCCCTATGGAAAAATATATAGCCGTTGCCCTCGGTGGAGCTGTAGGTGCATTATGCCGCATGGCTCTTGGTGAATGGGTGATGACAAAGGTGAGCTCCTTCCCTTATGGTACGGTCGTAGTTAACCTTATCGGTTGCCTCATCATCGGTCTCGTGTTAGGCCTCTACATGCAAAAGCCAGATTTACCACAATGGGCTAGATTCTTCCTTGTTGTAGGCGGTCTTGGCGCTTTTACCACCTTTTCTACCTTTGCCTTTGAAATGCTACAACTCATGATGGATGAGTCCTATGTACAAGCCTTATTCTATGGCTTTGTACAAGTTGTAGGCGGGTTAATTCTTTGCTGGTTTGGCGTATTATTGGCGCGTATGCTCTGGGCTATCTAATCTAAGCGAATAAGGTGACTTGAGTTACAGCGTAAATACATCGATTTTTATATGATTATTTAGTAAGAGATTTAGATAGAATACCAGATTATAGAAATTATAGAGGAAGATATTATGAAATCTATTAGAACACAAGATGCCGTAGGGCATGCATTATTACACGATTTAGTTCGCATCGTTATCGGCGAGGTGAAAGATACGCCGTTCCGCCGTGGTCATGTTATTACAGAAGAGGATATTCCTAAATTATTAGACCTCGGCAAAGAGCATATTTTCGTTATGGAACCTGAAGATGAAGGCTTCTTGCACGAAGAGGACGTAGCTCGCGCTTTGTATCGTATGGCCGGCGGCGAAAATATGCACGAAGGCCCAATGGCACAAGGTAAATCGAAGCCATTGCAGACGTAGATGGCTTATTCAAGGTCGATGTAGAACGATTACATGCTATCAACAGCATTGGTGAGCTTACTATTGTAACGAGATTTAATAATACACCTGTAAAAGCAGGCGAAAAATTAGCAGGCATGCGTTGTATTCCTTTATTATTAGAGGAACAACAAGTAGAGGATGCTAAGAAAATTGCTAATGGGGATCCTTTACTTTATGTAAAACCATTCGTGCGCAAAACAATGGGCATCGTTACTACAGGCTCTGAAGTATTTGAAGGTCGTATTAAAGATGCTTTCACCCCTATAATTGAAGAACGATGCGCAGAATTTGGGGTCACAAAAGTGGCTCATGAAATCGTAACGGATAATACGGATGATATCGTGGCGGCTATCGACAAGGTAAAAGCAGCTGGCGCTGACATTATTTTCTGTACCGGCGGCATGAGCGTTGATCCTGATGATTTAACACCGGGTGCCATTAAACGCTATGCAGATCGCGTAGTGACATACGGATTACCTGTATTGCCAGGTTCTATGGTTTGTATTGCGTACTGTGCTGATGGTACACCGATTCTCGGCGTTCCAGGTGGCGTATTGTTTAGCAAGCCAACGGCATTTGATGAAATCTTGCCACGCCTCGTAGCAGATGATGAAATCACTAAAGAAGACTGCATTCGCATGGGTCATGGTGGTTTCTTAGGATAATCTTTGTAGCACAAAAAAAGCGGGTAGATCTACTCTACCCGCTTTTTGATGTTCAAGCAGTTATGTTTTATTAAAATGATTTTTCCTAGTGTAGGATGGCTATAGCGTTTTAACGTTAATGTATCATTAAAATGATTTTTTCCCCAGTGTAGGATGGCTACAGCGTTTTAGCGTTAGCGTATCAATCATGTGAACTGCTTCGTCCAAGGTGATATCTTCACGCTTTGTCGGTGTTTCGAGGACCGCCAAAGGATGGTCTGTGCCTACTTCACCAGAGGGCAAGTAAATATATTCTTGGTTGATAGTATCGCCAAAGATATAGCCCGCTTGTAAATGCTCTTATGAATGCGACTCATAGTCTCTCCTTACATGATTTGTTTTAGCGTAAAGTCTAGATAGTCTGCAGATACTAGCTCTAGTTTTGTGGTGCCAAATTCCTTTGGAATGCGCTTAAAGGAAATTTGATCGTGTAAATGACCAAAGATACAAGTATCTACTTTGTATTGCTCCATAAGGTCCGTAAAGCCAGAAGGGGCGTTGGACTCGTTAAATGGAGGATAGTGTAACAATAGCAGTTTTGTTACTGGTATGGTGTGTATATCTATTGTTAATGGCTCTGATGTTTCAGAACCTGTTGTTTCCATGTTTGTTTCAGCTGTGAGCGTTTGTAGGAGTGTTTCCACAGCCCTATCCATTTCTTGTAATGCTGATTCGGTGCGCATCAATTCTCTTTCGTAAATAGATTGATCTGTTTCTGGTGAGAAATGGGTGTCACCAGGGCAGAGATAGGCACGAGTTCCACCAAAAGCGATGATGCGAGGGCCTTCTTCTGTTTGAATGAGCTCTGCTGTGCCATGACCTTGTAAAAAGGTGATAGCATCACCCATGAGGTTGCGCATCTTGTTTGATGATGACCACCAGTAGTCGTGGTTGCCGCGAATCATATATTTCTTGCCAGGCATAGATGCGATTTCTTGTAAATCGCAAGCTGCTTCGTCGAGGCGTAGTGCCCAGCTCATATCTCCTACGAGAAAGACAATATCATCATCTGTTACATTATTAGCCCAATGCTCTTTGATGCGGGCCCAGTGATTATCCCAGTGGGGACCAAAAATATCCATCGGCTTTGTAGGAGGATTGCCAGATAGATGGAGGTCGCCGATGGCAAATACTTTCATAAAAATCCTTTCAATTATCTATGGTCAAAATCATAGATGTTCAAACCTTATGTAATTATCATAGATGGTTCAAAATTTATGTAATTAACAATATGCATGTTCAAAATATATGTATATGAGAACTGTTTAGTAGCTATAACTATTTAGTAGCCTGTAAATAAGGTGCAATATCGCGCATGATTTTAGCAGCCCGTTCTTCGTCACAGGTTTGTGGAATTTTGTAGCCCACGTAGAGAGGAGTCGTTACATAACGAGCCACTACCTTGATGTAGTCATAGCCGTCCTCGAGATTATAAAAGAAATAATTGTAGGACTGGCTAAGGTTAGAAAGGGTGTGCAACACATAGCGCAAAACTTGTTGTAATCGAATGGCTACAGGACGAACTGGCGTATCTGGTTTGAACCGAATGTTGTACTCAAAGAACCCAATTATGGGATGAGTAGACAAGGTAATGCGTACATGCTGATCCTCGTGTAAGAGCCAGCCTTCCATGTTTTGAGCCGTAATATCCTTGTGGTAATCGTAATTTTCTAGACCGATGATTTGGCTGTGTGGATGGCGAATGGAGCCGCCAGACATATAGCCATGGTTTTTAAAGAATAGTACGGATTTAAACTCCTTGCGTTGACGAGTTTCACGCCACTTATCGAGGCCGAATTGCAGGATGTGTGCTGCTTCGTCAGCAGGTAAGGTAGAAAACTCGCCTTCATCGGTTTCCGTTTCGATGATAACCGTAGGCCAAGTTTTTTCTAGCACAGGGTATTTGTTCATAAGCCAAATAATATGGCCTGATGTATCGAGGATGTCCGTTAACTTTGAACGGTCACAGAAGGGGCAACGCACTTGTTCATCGCGAATATTGACGGGTTTTGTGCGCCCTAATTCAATATTAAATCTAAGTGGTTTGTTCATTATGTGCCTCCTTCCATGCACGAAAATCTATCCTCTTAATGATACCACAACTAGCGCATTCGCACACGAAATAATGGTATAATAATATAGTGTTATTTTAACGATTAAGGAGGCCCTATGAAACCGACGACGCTCGTATTTCCCATTGATGAACAAAATCGAATATTGCTAGGTCGTAAGAAACGTGGTTTCGGGGCTGATAAATATAATGGGTTTGGCGGTAAACTCGAGGCTGGTGAAAGCTTCCGAGACTGTGCTATTCGCGAATTATTTGAGGAATCTGGACTTCATGGTCGCCCCGGAAGATTTAGAATGTGTGGCTGCCTTTGATTTTCAATTTCCTTTTGATGAAAGCTTAACACATGTAGGTTATGTGTACTTTTTGCGTGCTTTCACAGGCGATGTAGAGGAAACAGACGAAATGGAACCTCATTGGCTAACGATTGATGAAATTCCCTATGAGCACATGTGGGATGGTGACCGCCAATGGTTGCCAATGCTGCTAGAAGGCAAGAAGTTAAAAGGTCCTATCGTGTTTGACCGAGGCAACAGTACGGTAGATAAGATGGAACTAACCACTGTGGATACTGTTCTTGAAAGCGAACACTTGGCGCGCATTGATCTGTATATTAATGGATAATTTGTACCTTATTGGCTGCAACATATATGCAATATGCTTGTAATAGGCCTATAGTCATGAAAGTGGTACTAGAGTCCTAAGTTTATAATATTTTGAGGTAATATGACTGATAAAAAGAACCCTAAGTGGGTGCCACAGCTATTGGCGTGGTATGATGTGCATAAACGGGAATTGCCGTGGCGCGATTGTGGAGACCCTTATAAGATTTGGGTGTCCGAGGTGATGAGCCAGCAGACGCGCATTGAGGCGATGAAGCCCTATTATGACAATTGGATGCGTTTATTTCCAACCTTGGAGGAACTAGCAAAGGCCTCTGAGGATGAGGTGGTTCACGCTTGGCAGGGGCTTGGTTACTATAGCCGTGCTCGTAACTTGCGCCTTGGCGTAAAGGACGTCGTGGAAAACTACGGTGGTATTGTGCCCCGTGACCGCAAGACTATGGAGTCCTTGAAGGGCGTAGGATCTTATACAGCTGGAGCTGTGCTATCCATGGCGTACAACGAACCAGAGGTAGCTGTAGATGGCAATGTGCTGCGCATTTACGCTCGTTTATATCGCATCTTTGATGATATTTTGAGCACTAAAGGTAAGAAGGCCATAACTGCGATTGTAGAGGAAACATTACCTCACGATCGGCCTGGCGATTTTAACCAAGCCTTGATGGATTTTGGCTCTGCTGTGTGCATTCCAAAAACTCCGCGCTGTGGAGAATGCCCTATTGTAAATATGTGCGAAGCATACCAACATAAGGATACGGACAAATTACCAGTGCGTATCAAGAAAACGAAGGTTGTAGAGGTACCTCTATTTGTAGGTATCTTGCAATACGAAGACTACTACCTATTGCATAAACGCCCGAATCGTGGGTTGTTACGGTCCATGTGGGAATTCCCTTCGGTGGAAATGGTATCTGCCTTTGACGAAGGTGAACGAGGCCTTGAAGAATTAGTTAAGGACCTAGGTTTTGAACTAGCTTTACAACCTGTATTAGTAAAAGAAATAACACATATTTTCTCTCATAGAAAATGGTTTATGAAAGCATTCCGCGGCGATTTGACGTACGCAGGAGATGCTAAAAATATAACAATCGGAGCCATCCAAAAGCAATTGCCGAAAGGACTGGATGCTCATCAAGCGCGACGAGTTCGCCGACTATGCTTGGGCAGGTCCTCATGGTAAATTGACGGAGATGGCAAAGTAATTTGTAGGAGCAATGAATGAGAATGCTATTTAATATAATTTTTGGCACCATCCTAGTATTAGGTTTGGTGGGCTTTTGGGCTCTATTCCTCAACTTGTGGAAGCCTAAAAAGAAATGGCCTGCTTGGGTAGGTTATATAATTATTATCGGTGCGTGGTTCGCTGCCATCCGATACTACTTGTTACATCAAGTGGATTTATACGGCACGTTGTACTATCCGCTAATGAATATGTTCCGTACTGAAAGCTACGGTTTCCTCTTTGGCTTATTCTTGGCTATTCCCGTCTTGATCGTCTTCAGCTTGTTATACTGGTCGGTTAATAAGATTTGGAGCAAAACGCCAGAGGACAACAGAACTGGCCGCCGTGCCTTCTTTAGAACTGCTGCAACCGTAGTTCCCTTGGCAACTATTGGTGGTTCTAGCTACGCTGCCTTTGCCGGTCAACAAGAGATAGTGGTTACGAATGAAAAATTTGGTTATACGAACTTGCCTCCTGGACTAAAAGACTATAAAATCGTGCAACTTAGTGACGTTCACATAGGGGCTAGCATCGACTTAGACGACTTTGATGAAATCCTAAAATTGGCGCTTTTACAAAAGCCTAACCGCGTCGTTATCACAGGCGATCTTATCGATAAACTAGCGTGGTTGCCTGAGGTCTGTGAAAGACTGACAACCTTTGCAAAACAAATTCCTGACGGTGTAGATTTCATCTTAGGTAATCACGAGTACCATCACGATGTAACTAAAGTGATTGATTCTTTCAAGCGAAATACACCGATGAATATCCTCTTGAATAGTAATATTCAAATTATGGGGGGCAAACAACCTGTATATATTGCAGGCGTTACATACGATAATAGCCGTCAAAAAGATAGCCGAGAAGCGATGATCTCTAAAGCCTTATCTGGTATTCCAGACTATGCCTTTGTTATACTATTGGCTCATCACCCTGAATTCTTTGAAGAAGCCATTGAACACAAGATTCCGTTGACCCTTTCTGGTCATACCCATGGTGGTCAAATTGTATTTATGGGTGTTCCTGTAGTGCCAACGGGCACTCCATATACAAAAGGGCGCTACGTAGAAGAACAAAGCGTGTGCTACGTCAATAACGGTACAGGCCACTGGTTCCCAATCCGTATCAACTGCCCACGAGAAATTACAGTCATTACATTCTTTGATGGAGTAGCTTAGTGTAAACGGCAATCTCACTATAGGGATACAATCATGTATAGTAAATCCTTTATCCATAAATTTCTTATATGTATCATTCTACTTGTTCTATTTGATATCTCTCTGATCTACGCTATGACAGCGGATATATATAAAGGATATCTCAAAATAGCAATACTAGTGGCAATTGGATGCCATTTAGATCTATACCTGGAACTCAGTAAACAAGAAGAACTGATAATACAAGCATTCCAGAATGATACATTTGATGAGACCTATGAACTGCTAGATACGAAATATATGGCTTTTTATCATATCCTTTGTCGTATTAATGACTATAAACCTTATAAAATATTAGAAAACCATAGGGTACAAACTAAAAGAGGTATTGTATATGAAAATACAATACCTCTTTTTATTGTACGTCGAATTAGTATGATCTAAACTCAGTTAAAACTGGGGGTCGGTATAAATTTTAGAGATGAAAGAACTCCTAGTGATAGAATGAAGTTGGTCTGGCAACCACAACATTTCAACATAGGAGGTTCAATGTCAATGAATGACGTAAAAAGCTTATCACATAGTAAATGGAGATGTAAATATCATATTGTTTTTTTGCTCCAAAAGTATAGAAGACAAATAATTTATGGTCGGATTAAAGCTGATGTAGTAAAATCTACGAGATTTATGTAAGAGGAAAAATGTGAGATTATAGAAGCTGAATGCTGTCCGGATCATATTCATATACTGGTAACGATACCACCACATTTAAGCGTATCGAGTTTTATGGGATATTTAAAATAGCAAAAGTAGCCTCATGATATTCGATAAACACGCAAATTTAAAATATACGTATGGAAATAGACATTTCTGGTGTAGAGGATATTATGGTGGATACGGTAGGACGATATGAAAGGAGCGATAAATAGCAGTATATTCGCAATCAACTACATATACGCTTTTATGATATACTTGCTCAGTAGATACAAGTAAAGTTTATTAATGCCCATTTAAGCAAAATGGTAAAGTTAATAATCTATTGCAATAGGGAGATATGTTTTTTGTAATCATAGTTTTTTTATGGTATAATAGCTATAAAAATTTATGATATTAGAGTAAAAGTTTTTAGTTGTGGGAGAATATGTTTTTTAAAAAAATCTATAATTATTTTTGTGAGGGCTTTGTACTTTTTTTCTTATAATTATCCCTTTTACTGTTGTTACAAATCCTGAAATGATTGAGGATGAAGTCGATTTCTATTTTTTTGTTACTACGTATATTGTAATCCTTTTGAGCTATGTGGTATGGAACTATATTTATAACTACTTAAGACGTAGAAGGGGGTAGTTTTGTGCATATTCATTTACCCTTAGTTTTCGTAGTTATCTTCTACTCGGTAATAGCTCTCTATTGGATCATATATAAAAATACTCTTAAGAAAAAAAGCTTTCACCATTACTAGTATCTTTAATCGTTAATTCTAATTATGGTTTTTATGAAAGTTATCTCTTGGGCGGCAATTATTACATACCCAATCATGTTATTTAGCATGTTTTTATTTCTTAGATTACATAGCCATACCAATTGTTATGGCTTGGTTCTTGCTGCCTATTTTTGTGGCAGCAGTATTATTAAAACAGCCACCTCGTAGTAGCTATTATGAATGGGCTAGAAAAAAACAAATGTATGTAGTTCTTATTGTTTTTGCTTACCTAATGTCTGCTCTAATTCTGTTGAAAGTTAATAAGCTAATATAAGATTAAAGATAGAAAGCCCCGATACATATCAATGTATCGAGGCTTTCTCCGTTCATTTGAGGTATGAGAGGATGTTACATATATGTCATAGAGTTGAGAGAGATTTTATTTCATGCGAACTGCTTCGGCAAATTCATCTTCGGTCATGAGTTTTTCTTCTAAGATGATTTCTTTAATAGAGCAACCGCGTTTGTACGCTTCTTTTACAACCTTAGCACTCTTATCGTAGCCGATGTATGGTGTTAGGGATGTAGCGATCATGAGGGATTGTTCTACAAAGAAGTTGAGTTTTTCAGGTACGAATTCTACACCGTCGATACAGTGTGTTGTGAAAGAATTCATCGCATCTGCAAGGAGGCGACAGCTTTCAACAAAGTCATAGATCATGATAGGCATGTACACGTTCAATTGGAACGCACCGCTGCCTGCACAGATGGTCATAGTCGTATTATGACCGAATACTTGGGCACATACCATGGTCAAGGCTTCACATTGTGTAGGATTTACCTTGCCTGGCATGATGGAGGAGCCCGGTTCGTTTTCAGGTAGATGCCATTCGCCGTAACCGCAACGAGGGCCAGAGCCTAAGAAACGGACGTCGTTAGCGATTTTAAATAGGGTAGTCGCCAATGTGTTAAGTGCGCCGTGAGCCATCATGAACGCATCTTTAAGAGCGAGCCCTTGGAATTTGTTGTTCTTCACGCGGAATGGAGCACCTGTTACCTCTGGCAATACAGTTTCCATAACGTCTAGATAGCCTTTAGGCGTGTTTACACCTGTGCCGACCGCAGTGCCGCCAAGGGCTACATCGAGTAGGTAGTCAGCGTTTTGAACGAGCATAGTTTTAGCAGTTTTTAAGCCGTCCACAAAGGCGCTGATTTCTTGGTCTACCATGATGAAAGTCGCATCTTGTAGGTGTGTACGACCAACTTTTTGCAAGCCTTTTCCTTTTTCTTGCAATTTTTCAAAGGATGCGATAAGGCCGTCCAATGCAGGAATTACGCGTTTTGTAATTTCAAAGTACGCACAGATATGCATTGCCGTAGGGAATGTATCATTTGTACTTTGGCCGCGGTTTACATCGTCGTTAGGATGGAGCGGGTTGCTTTCATCTAACTGTTTAGCCCGGTGAGCGATTACCTCGTTCACATTCATATTAGTCTGTGTGCCAGAACCTGTTTGGAATACTGTCAATGGGAACTCATCATCCCATTTGCCGTCCACGATCTCATCTACTACTTGAGCGATGAGTTTCGCTTTTTCCTCAGTTACTGCGCCACATTTTGCATTTGGTTAAAGCACATGCTTTTTTTACAAGCGCAAGCGCTTTGATTTGTTCAATAGGGATGCGGTGATCACCGATCTTGAAGTTATTGAACGAGCGTTGCGTTTGAGGTCCGTAAATTCGTCTAGCGTCGACTTCGACTGGTCCCATTGAATCGTATTCAATTCTTGTTTCCATAATTACAACCTCCTTAAAAGCCATGCCGACCTTAATGTCGGTAATTTAATTATATAAAATCCTGTATATTTGTACAGAATAAAAGAGAATGATTTCTATTTTCATATAGAGAGGAGTTATATATGCGATTTATGCATATAAGGGGTCATAATTTATATCTATTTACATGTATACATTATAAATATCGCATATATATTGAAATCATCGCTTTAACACGTTAAAATGGAAGTAGCTTATTATATTGTTTTAAGCTCTAGTTTCACAGAGGAGGTAAGTACTTATGAAACATGACTTTATGAGCCATGACCTTCATCTGCCGGAACTGACGGTACGTGGGATGCTACTTGGTGCATTAATTACTGTTATTTTTACAGCATCTAACGTATATCTCGGTTTGAAGGTTGGTTTGACATTCTCGTCATCCATTCCGGCAGCCATTATTTCAATGGCAATTTTACGTTTCTTCAAGGATTCTAACGTTCTTGAAAACAACATGGTACAAACACAGGCTTCTGCAGCCGGTACTTTGTCCGCAATTATCTTTATCTTGCCAGGTCTACTCATGCTTGGGTATTGGAACGGCTTCCCATTCTGGCAAACATTCTTGCTCTGCGCATGCGGTGGTTCTCTAGGTGTGTTATTCACTATTCCATTGCGTCGTGCCATGGTAGTAAATAGTGATCTACCATATCCAGAAGGCCGTGCAGCAGCAGAAATCTTGAAAGTTGGATCTCACAATGCTGGCACAGGTCCACAATCTAGCTCCGGTATGGGAGATATCGTATCCGGTGGTTTTGTAGCTGGTCTTATCAGCCTTTGTGCAAATGGTTTTAAAGTACTTGGCGACAGCATGAGCTTCTGGCTTCCTGTAGGTAGCAAAGGTATTACTCAAATTCCATTGGGCTTCTCTACAGCGTTGTTAGGTGCTGGTTACCTTATCGGTATCGCGTCTGGTATCGCTATCCTCGTTGGTGTACTCATCGCGTGGGCTGGCTTCGTACCTTACTTCACTAACATGTTTGCTCCAGATGGTGGCGCTACTGCGAAATTCGCAATGGGTATCTGGAAATCTAAAGTTCGTTTCATCGGTGCTGGTGCTATCGGTATCGCAGCGATTTGGACTTTGATTACTTTGATCAAACCTATCATCGAAGGTATGAAAATTTCTGTACAATCCATGAACAGCAGTTCTAGTGAACGCGAATTGCATCGCATGGATACAGATATGAGCACAAAAATCCGTTTTAGGCGTGTTCGCAGTTATTCTTATTGGTTTAGTATTCACATTCTGGGAATTCGTTTCTGCAGTACCTATTAGTGCTGGCTTAATGTGGACTCTTGTTGTAGTAGGTATCTTAGTAGCTTTTATTAATCGGCTTCTTCGTAGCTGCAGCTTGTGGTTACATGGCAGGTCTTATCGGTACATCTGCATCTCCAATTTCCGGTATTGGTATCTTGGCGACTATTATTTCTTCTTTAGTGGTGTACTTCATCGCTTCTGAAAATAACTTGTTCGCTACACAAGCAGGTGTTCAATTCGCTACAGCTATGGCTATCTTCATGACATCCGTAGTTATCGCAATTGCATCTATTTCTAACGATAACTTGCAAGACTTGAAAACTGGTCAACTCGTTGGTGCAACACCTTGGCGTCAACAAATTGCGTTGTTACTTGGTTCCGTAGCCGGTGCAGTTGCAATTGCTCCAGTTCTTAACTTGCTTTACCAAGCATATGGCTTCACAGGTGCGTTACCACGTGCTGAAATGGATCCTAATGCTGCATTATCCGCACCTCAAGCAACTTTGATGACTACAATCGCTCAAGGTATCTTCAACTCCAGTATGGAATGGGATTACATCTTGATCGGCGTTGGTGTTGGCGTAGTAGCAATCATCGTTAACTTGATTCTTAAAGGCACAACAGCTTCCTTAACATTGCCTCCATTGGCAGTTGGTATGGGTATCTACTTACCACCAACATTGGAAGTGCCTCTTATCTTAGGTTCTTTCATTAGCTATTTCGTAGGCCGTTACCTAGTAGCTCGTGCTAAAATGCGCGCTGGCGAACTCGCTGAATACGATATTGAACAATCTAATCGCCGTGGCGTTCTCTTCGCTTCTGGTTTGATTGTTGGTGAAAGCTTGATTGGTGTAATCATAGCTGTTATTATTGTATTGTCTGTTACAACTGGTGGCGGTGAATCTCCACTTGAATTAGTAGGTCCTGATTTTGAAAGCACAGCACAATGGTTAGGATTGCTTGCATTTGCATTCTCTGGTCTCTACCTTGTTCGTCGTGTTGTAACACACAAATTCAATAAAGAAGAAGCTTTAGCTATGAAAGCTGAACAAGAACAACAATAAGAGGTTAAACAATGAAATTAAAACAGTCTGTACTCATCATGATGGCTGCTGCATTGCCAGTAGTATCCTTCGCAGCAAGCGAAGCAATTCCTGTAACTAAAGATACTGCAACAGTGCAAGCGGCTCAAGCTGATACGAATAAAGTAAGCCGTAATGATTTAACACACCGTATCTCTAGCACTGCGACTCCAGAGCAAAATCGTGTGTTGCGCTCTGTAGTATCTAAAGTTGACCGCAATGCAGTTGAGGTGGTATCACCTAATGCGGACCGTTATATGGACCGCAAAGAGGTAGCAGTATCTCCTGTGGAATCCACTACAGATCATTTAGACTTAGTATTCCCAGAGGTTAAATCCGTTAGTCCAACTGTAGAAAAAGCAATCAATACAACTATTAAAAAATATGTTGCTAAAGTACAAAATGACGTAGAGAAATTAAATGCTAAAGAAGCTGATAAAACAAATGTAGTGATGTACTACGATGTTAAAACAGATAAAAATGGTATTCTCAGTGTATTGATTTACAGATACACAATGCGTGATCGCGATGCAAATGGTGTGAACTATGTAAAAGGCTTCACGTTTAATACTACAACAGGTCGTCAATTATCCTTGTATGACCTCGGTGGTCTTAACAAAAAAGAGTTAGTGAATGCTATTAATAATAATCAAGAAGTGAAAGAGAAACTAGGCGGCGATGTAAATATCGACAAAATGCCGACTGAGTTCTACACAACTGATGATTATTCCGTTGTAATGATCTTGCAACAAGACGTGGATACAATCCACAGTGCAGGCACTGTATATGTACCAGTTGGTAACTTACGTGACCGCCAAAATGATGTAACAAAATAATAATCGAACCGTGTGAATTCGATTGTGTGTATAGTAACAGCTGTTTAATTGTGAAAAGAACCGCTCCCATTGGGGCGGTTCTTTTTTGTGTATATTTTATGGAACAGTTAATTGAATTTGAAATACAAGAATAGCCTATAAGAATGTAAAAATAGCTCATAAGAAAAGAAGCGATGGTCCATAAGAGGGCATAATAAAAAAAGCCGTGTACGTACACGGCTTTTTAGGTTTCCCTTATTTAGTGTTTGTCGTTGTAATAATTTACCCGTGGAGGCAATGGGAATTGAATTGCTCCATTTGTGTTTGTAAGTGGTTCTGGTGGTAGTTGTAGGAACACTTTCTCACCAAATTTCTTTTTGAATGCTTTTAGGGTTGGTTTTTGAATGGAATCAACGGTAATAAGAAGGGCACTTGTATCAGTGTTTGGTGCGATGGAAAGAATTTTTCCTTGCGGTTCCTTCTCTTGGTACAGGGAGATCGCATCGGATTGATAATCCTCTAGTTGTTCTTGTGTCAGCTTACCTTTTGATACAACTACAGCTCTATCTAACTGTGGATCGTGAGCTTGTGCGATAGCGTTAGTAACGAGGTCAGCTTTCTTTTGATCTGTTAAGGATGCATGTAATTGACCTGCTTCCCAGAAGAGGGCACCATCTTGACGGAATTTGTGAAGTCGTTGTCATAGTTTAAAGCTTTGCTGATGATCTTTGCTGTTTTATTTTCTACTTGTTGTTTGAACAATGTATTGTGGAACGCAAGGGATTGTTCCGTTTGTGTCATGCGGTACGCAATCTCGGCAGCCTCTGCACGTGTTATGTATTTTTCAGGGTTGAATAAAGTGCCTGGCGTGTAGAGTGTGAAGCCAAGGGATGCAAGTTCACGAACTGCATCTTGAGCCCAAGGGGCTACGAATTTTTGGTCTGCATAGGCAATATGATCGAGGGCTGTTGGATCCTCTGTAGTATAGCCTAAGTAGTGAAGGTAGTTATCTGCTACTACAGCAAATTCTTGACGAGACATATATTTTTCAGGTTTATATGTTTCGTCGCCATAGCCGCTAATGATATTTTTGCGAGCTACGGACTCGATGGCAAGAGCAGACCAACGGTCAGATGTAATATCTTTAAATTTGCTAGATAAGAATGCTGCAGTCCCATCATCAGTAATGTTGTTGAAGAGTGCTGCTACTTCTTCACGTGTCATAGGTTGATTAGGTCGGAATGTGCCGTCAGAGTAACCTTTCATTAGATTTGCTTTGGTTACAGTACTAATGGAGTTTGCAGCCCAAAAATCGCTAGGTACATCTGTGAAGATATGGGCGCGAATTTTTTGGATGTCTTGCGGAGTACCAATAGATTTGTTTACAACTACAGGTGTTGCCTTTGTAGAGGCTTCTACTTTAGCAGCGTCTACATTAGATGTATCTGCTTTAATGGAACTAACTGTAGGAGATTGTAAAGTGGATTTAGCTTTAGTGGCTTCCGTTGTAGTTGTAGGAGCATTAGTCGTAGTTGTTGTATTGGCAGAGGCAAAACCAAGGCCTGTGGCAGCTAATAATGTGCCTAAAACGAGGGCACGTAATGCGTAAGGGGTATTCTTGTACATAAAAATCCTTCCTAATCTTGGTAAAGGCTAACGCTCGATAGCCGTAGAATATAAACTTTCACCAGCATGAAAAATCTATATTCGTCGTAATATAGTCAATAGGGCATGCATAGTGATATACAACAAAGCAGCGTAATACTATCGAGTATACGCTGCCTTGGCTGGTTAAGTGTAACGCCGATTAGCGTTTTACTGTCATTTTTACTTTGGAACCGAATAATTTAGAGATTCCTTGTTGAGTGTCTTTAGATGCAGTGGATACTACAGTGTAAAGTTGGTTGTTTTCTACATCAGGGAATGTAGCTAAGATTGTGCCAGCTTTTTCGTTTTTGCTGTAGTAGTTGCGGAAGTTCGCATCGATTGCATCGTATTCAGTTTGGCTGTATTGGGATGGTTCAACTACAACGTAGTTATTAACAGTGGAATCGCCACGAGAAGCAAGGTTAGCTTTTACTGTGGAAATATCGCTATCTGATTTTCAACGCTACGTGTAATTGGTTGTCACGCCAGTACATTACACCATAATCTTGGAAAGCTTCTGGAGTTTTGTAAGTTTTATTTAACTCTACGAATACTTTATCTTCCAAGGAGGATTGTTGTTTTTGATCAAGTGCTTTTAAAGTACTGCGACGAACAGGGCGAACTGTGCGCGTAGGTTCAGTTTTTTGAGCTACTGCTTCGCTTTTATTGTGTTTTACGTCTTTTTCTACTTTTTTAGCATCAGCTTTAGCAGTTTTTTCTGCTTTCTTAGCATCTTCTTTTACCGCTTTATCAGCTTTTGCAGCATCTTTTTTAGCGTCTTTATCTAGTTTAGCTACGTCTTTTTTTGCATCTTTACTTAATTTGGATGCATCTTTTTCAACTGCTTTTTCTACTTTTTTAGCATCTTCTTTTACAGCTGTTTCAGCTTTAGCTTCAGGTGCAGCATGTTTTGGTGTAGCAAGGCCAGCACCATTAAGCATGCGGTTCAAAATTGTAGCCGCTTGTGCTCTTGTTACAGGTTGTTTAGGGTTAAAGTTTTCTGTTGTGCCAGACGCTACAATGCCACGTTCTGCCATGTAGTTAATATCTGCCACATAATCTAAAGAAATGCTATCTTCATCTTTAAATCTTATTTTTTCTGTTTTCACAGGAGTTGTAATGTTTAATTTTTTGGCTAAGCTAGCAGCAGAGGCAACAAACTCTTCACGGTTCATAGTTTTGCTAGGTGTGAAAGCTGTTTTAGAGGTGCCTTGCATAACGCCTGCAGCGCTTACCAATTTGATAGCGGAGTTAGACCAACGATCTGCTTCTACGTCAGAGTAGGAAGTAGCGGATTCTTTAGTTACGATATCAGCTAATTCTTGTTCGTTTAAGTTGTGTTGCAACACTTTACCATAAATAGCAGCTGCTTGTTCACGTGTGATTTGAGCGCTAGGTTTGAAAGTATTGTCAGAGTAACCGGAAAGGTAACCAGCTTGAGACATCGCTTGGATCGCATCGCGTGCCCAGTTGTCTTTAGTGTCTGTGTACACGCCTGCTGGCAATGTTTCTTTAGCTTTAGTTGTTGTTTTAGCTTCTGTTGTTTTTGCAGCTGGCTTAGCTTCCGCTTTTGCTTCAGTAGCTTTTTCCGTTGCAGCTGGTTTAGCTTCCCTAGCTTTAGTTTCAGCTTTTGCAGCTGTAGCTTTAGTTTCTACCTTAGTATCTGCTTTTGCAGTTGTTTTAGCAGTTGTCGCTTTCGCAGGTGTTGCTTTAGCTTGTGTATTTGTTACTGTTGTTGCTTTTGCTTTTGTATGTGCCGCGGTTGTTTCAGCGTGAGCCATGCCGAATGTGGAACCAAGGGCCAATGTGATTGCCAAGGACAAAGATAATTTATTTAGTTTCATTGAAAAAGGCTCCTTTCAAACTATACTTATATAAAATAAATTATAACACTTTTTAAATTTATACACTACTATAAGAAAATGTAATATATAAGGATAAAATTTACATGAATTTGAAATTCTACTGCTATTTATGTAAAAAAATACGATGAATTACGGTAAAAATTTAAGGTTTTTCTAAACCTTTGAAAATGCAAAATGATAAACATTCGCAAAAATCTAGGTTTTTATATAGCTTTTACAAGAAAAAAATTGATAAATAAAATAATGGATGTGATAAAAAAAGCAATGTTTATTATTACAAAAAGTCATAACGATATAAGAATTAAAAGGGTACATACGAATATAGCAATCCTTTGGACATTTTCTATAGGATTAATTTATAATTATATCGATAAAGCTTTTGAATATTTATTTGAAAGCATAAGTAATGTTTCGGGCAGAAAATTATTGAAAACTTTCATTAGAATTCTTGCCATAACGCATACACATCAAAATTTTTTATTAGGTTAAGTACTAGAAAAGACGAGGACGATAATATGAAAATTCATCTTTTCCAACAGTGTTTGATTGACATGTTCTACCCACATGTGGGCATGGCTGGTGTAGAAGTACTTGAAAGATTAGGTTGCGAGCTCGTAGTTCCTAAGAAACAAGTATGTTGTGGACAAATGTTCACTAACTCTGGTTACAATGAAGCGGCTATGGACGCTATTAAGAACACAATCGAATGCTTCGAGAACGCTGAATATGTAGTCAGCATGTCCGGCTCTTGCGCATTTGCAATCCGTGATGAATATCATCATTTCTTGAAAGATCAACCTGAGTGGTTGGCACGTGCAGAACGATTGAGCGGCAAAATTTACGAGTTCACTCAATTCATTACTGACGTATTAGGTGTAGAAGATGTAGGTGCTCGTTTCAACGACTCCGTTACATACCACACATCTTGCCACGTAACTCGTTTGATGGGCATTAAAGAGCCTCCTTTCAAACTCCTTAAAAACGTTAAAGATATCAACTTGATCGAATTACCACGTGCAGACCGTTGCTGCGGTTTCGGCGGTACTTTCTCCGTTAAAAACCCTGAAATTAGTGAAGTTATGACACGCGAAAAAGCATTGGAAATTGCTAGCACAGGTGCTAACGTTATTTCCGGTTCTGACCAAGCGTGCTTGATGAACATCGCTGGTATGCTTGATCGTCTTCATAAAGAAGGCGAAATCGATCGCCGTATCAAAGTAATGCATATTGCTGAAATCTTAAACTGCCGTTAAGGAGGAGACGACATGGCACTTATATATGACAATCGCCCCTATAAAACACGTATACAAGAATGTTTGGCTGACGATTTCAAAGTAGCAGCCATCAAAAAAGCACAAGACGTGTTTTATGATAAACGTAATACAGTAGTTGCGGATGTTCCTGAATGGTTAGATTTCCGCGCTGAAGCAGCTGAAATTCGCGATCACGTACTTAATCATTTGGATTACTATGTAAATCAATTTGCTGAAAAACGCTGAAAAAAAGCTGGTTCTAAAGTTCACTTTGCATTCGACGATAAAGAAGCGACTCAAATCGCTTTAGATATCCTTCGTCAACGCGAAGCAAAAATGATCGTAAAATCCAAAAACTATCTTAACTGAAGAAATTGGTTTGAACGAAGTATTAGAAGAAGCTGGTATCGAAGTAAACGAAACTGACTTGGCTGAATTTATTTTTGCAAACTGCAGTAAGCCCACCATCTCACATCGTAGTACCAGGTCTTCACTTTGAACGTAACAAAATCCGCGAAATCTTCGCTGAAAAATTAGGTTACACAGGTACTGAAAACCCTACAGAAATGACTCACTTCGTACGTGGTTATGTACGTGAGCGCTTCTTGAAAGCTGACGTAGGCGTTAACGGTTGTAACTTTGCGGTAGCTGAGTCCGGTACTTGTACTATCGTTTCCAACGAAGGTAACGGTCGTATGGCAAGCTCCATTCCTAAGACTCAATTAATCTTCTTAGGTACTGAGCGTATCGTTCCTAACTTCAAAGCTCTTGACGTTATGATGGAAATGTTGAACCGCTCTGCAGTAGGTGCTAAAATTTCCAACTACTTCTCCATGATGACTGGTCCTGCTCGCGCTGGTGAAGCTGATGGTCCTGAAGAAACTCATATCATCATCATCGACAACGGTCGTTCCGGTATTTTGGGTGGTACATTCCAAGAAATGCTTCGTTGTATCCGTTGTGGTGCATGTATGAATATCTGCCCTGTATACCGTCACATTTCTGGTCACGGTTATGGCTCTGTATATCCAGGCCCAATGGGTGCTGTATTGACTCCATTGTTCAAAGGTTACGATGTAGCAGGCGACCTTCCATACGCTTCCACATTGTGCGGCGCATGTACAGAAAACTGTCCAGTAGCTATTCCATTGCATGAGTTGTTGATGGAACACCGTCACATTATGGCTGACATCGAAAAAACTCGTCCAAAAGCTGAAGAAGCTATCTTCACAGCAGCTGCTAAGATGTTCGGCAACTCCACATTGTTCGATCTTGGTACAAAAGCTGGCGCTATCGGTATGAACTTAATTAGTAACAAAGAAGGCAATATGCCTACATGGACTCAAGCTGTTCCAGTAATGAATGGCTGGACTAAATCCAAAGAAATGGGTACATTGAAGTTCAAGAAATTCCGTGATTTATATGCTGAACATGAAAAGAACAAGAAAAAGGAGAAAAAATAATGGATGAAGTTAAACGTAATCAATTTGTTGCACGTTTATCTCGTGCATTAGGCCGTGATCAAGTGCCTACATCTGTACCGGCTTTTGATTATAGCCATGGTCCTCAAGAAAATATGTTCAAAGAATTATCTCGTGAACAAGTTGTCACTATGTTCAAAGAGCAATGTGAACGAGTAGGTACAAAATTCGTAGATACTACACCTGATAAATTGGGTGAAACTATTATGGCTGTTATCGAAGAACGTGGTAATGGTAAGGTAATCTTCCCAAGCACTTCTGAGGTTGAAGAATATAAATTAAAAGAATTATTCGAAAAAGACGCAGCTTCTAATGGTGGTGTTCGTACGTACTTCCAATGGGACCCAGCTAAAGGTCGTGAAGAAAATATTTCTAACACAGCTAATGCTGATATCGGTATTACATTCCCATTCTGTGGTATTGCTGAAACAGCTACTGTAGTACAAGCATCTGGTGAAGAATCTGGTCGTGCAATCAGCTTGTTACCAGAAACTCATGTTGCTGTATTGTATACTGATACAATCAACCCACGCATGACACAAACAATGGAACATTTGGCTGAACGTTACCACAACGATCCATCCAAATTCCCTACAAATATTTGCTTGATTTCCGGTCCGTCCCGTACGGCTGATATCGAGTTAGTAACTGTAGATGGTGCTCATGGTCCTATCCGCGTTACATATATCTTAGTTAATAGATAATATAACAACTAGATACACTAAAGGCGATCTTCCTTGGAAGGTCGCCTTTTATATGTCTGTATATTATATTGCAAAATAAATTTTATTATAAAAACACGAATATTATGCTTGTATTTTTTTCGATATATGCTATACTAAGTTCATAACCTATTATTGTGATATGAATTAAAGAGGTGTATTATGAATATTCCATTCTTTACAGATTACCTCATGTTAAGCAATCCACTAAGTATTGGTATTATCGCGGTGTTTGTACTTGCGTTAATTGGTATTTATGTGTTGCAACGCAAGGGCACATCCTTCGGTAATCTCGTTATTATTGGTACTATTGTCGGTGCCGTACTTGGTGTAGCAATTCAAGTTATTGCAGGCTTCCCTGATGATCCAACTAAAGTTGTTTATATCAAGGAAAGTACGAAGTGGTTCTCCCTAGTAGGTGGTGGCTTCATCGACTTAATCCGCATGCTTGTTATTCCTATCGTTTTTATCTCCATTGTACACGTTATCTTGCACATGGAAGCAGGTGCTAATCTTAAGAAGTTAGTAGTGGCAATGGTTTCTACAAATCTTGGCATGGTAGCAGTTGCTGCTGTGGTCGGCCTTATCTTAGGTAATGCCTTTGGTTTAGGTCAAGGCTTTGATATCGTTGAATCCGGTAAAAAGATTCGTGAAATTAAACCGATGGTTGATACATTCCGTGCTTTGATTCCAAGCAACCCAATTCAAGCGGCTGCTGAAACAAATGTTATCGGTATCGTGGTATTTGCTATTATCTTAGGTAGCGTAGCTCGTCTATTAAAACAAACTGGCACAAACTCCATGGAGATTTTTACTAAACTGTTTGATGAGCTTCACCAATTGATCTCTTGGGTAGCAGACTTCATCATTGGTCTTATGCCATACGGCGTAGTTGCATTGTTAGCATCTACATTGGCAACTCGTGGCCTACAAGCTATCCTTGATATGGGCTTATTCGTAGTATTACTTTACGTTGGTATCTTGATTATGTTCGTTGTTCAAGCTATATTGATTACTAGCTTTGGTTACAACCCGATTACATACTTCAAGAAAGCGAAAGCTCCATTATTGTTGGCTTTCACATCCCGTTCCTCTATGGGCGTATTGCCGTTAACTGTTGAAACATTGACAAAACGTCTTGGCGTAAATGCAACAACTGCTAATACAGTAGCATCCTTCGGTACTACTGCAGGCATGCAAGGTTGTGCCGGCGTATTCCAGCACTTGTTGTAGTGTACATTTCTAACGTAGCGAATATTCCATTCGATATGACTATGTACATCATGAGTGTTATCGTTATCGCAATCGGTTCCGTTGGTATCGCAGGCGTTCCTGGTACTGCTACAATGGCTGCATCCGTATCTCTTAGTGGTACAGGCCTTGGTGCGTACTTCACATCTATCAGTCCAATCCTTGCTATCGATCCGTTGATTGACATGGGCCGTACATGCTTGAACGTATCCGGTTCCTTAACAAATGCTCTCGTAGTAGATAAAATCATGGGTACTATCGATAAAGAGGCTTATAATAACCCTAACGAAGGTCGCGTATAATCCTCAAGTGTAGGATATGACCTGAACTAGTTAATCTAGTACCGTTACTATAATTTCAGAACTTAACATAAGAGAACAGCTTTCGGGCTGTTCTTTTTTGTCTTTAATGTTCTAGAGATAATGATTTTAAAAGTAATAATTATTACAGATTGTAAATTATAGTATTAGTATTTGGCATTTAAATTTGTGAGCTTAGCTATAAACATACCTATTCGTGTATGGTATACTAACCCTTACAAAGTTATGAATTATGCTTAATAGATATAAGCCAAGAGGGTAATAATATGATTACACAAGAGTTGAAAGATCGATTAATTGCAGATTATCCAAAGTTTGAAGATATGACGCATAAGTTTTATAAAAAAGAAATGTCTATCGCTGATTATAAGGGTGAATCTGGTGCGTTTGGTAGCTACGCAGAACGGGGTGCTAACTCTAGTATGAGCCGTTGGCGTTTTAATGGAGGCCGCATGACGCGTGAGCATATGCAGTTTTTGGCGGAATCCATTCGTAAATACAATTTACAGCATGTGCACTTTACGACTGGTCAATGCTTTACAAATGCATGGTCTTGATGGTGATACAATACTAAATCTTTTTAAAGAGTGTCATGAACATGGTATATATAATCGTGGTGCTGGTGGTGATAACCCTAATGTGGTGGCCAGTATTCTAAGGGGCATTGATCCTCGAGAAACCCTAGATATTACACCTTATGCGGCGGCTATTAGCGAGTTCCTTATGGAGCAAATGTTTTATATCAAGCTTCCACGTAAATTTAAAATGGCTATCGACAATGGTTTTGACAGTACGCCGCACACTACGTTTAAAGATCTTGGATTTAATTTAACAAAATATAATACCTTTGATGTCTATGCTTGCGGTGGTCTAGGACCAAACCCTCGCATGGGTATTCCTGTGGCTCACGATGTGCAACCTGAGGATGTATTGTATTATGTGAAAGCTATGCTTATGGTATTTGCTAATCACGGTAATTTCAAGAACCGTGGTAAAGCTCGTACACGTTACATGCCGGCTGAAATGGGGGGAGCCGAAGCTTTCATCAAAACCTATGAAGAAACCTTGGCTATGGTAAAAGAGGTAGAACAGTTAAGGATAAATCCTGCTGATTACGCCTATGAAATTACAAAAACGGGTAAACGCGACGACTCTGTGGTGAGCCATCGTATTTACCGGCAAAAACAAGAAGGCCTTTACTATGTGGAATACCATCCAGTCGGTGGCGATGCAAACGTCGAACATCTCTTGTCTGCTCTTGATTATGCAGTGACATTAGACCAAGTTGAAGCTCGTATTGCACCTGATCAATCACTGTATTTCATCAATCTCACTGCTGATGAAGCACGTAAGATCGCAGACTTGACAGATGATAGTGCTATCAATGAATTCCGTCGTTCCGTATCCTGTGTAGGTTCTACGGTATGCCAAATCGGGATTCAAGACTCGAATGGTCTATTAAAAGCAATCTTTACACACCTTGAAGCGAAGGGCGTAGACACTAGAAAACTCCCTCGTTTACACATCTCTGGCTGTCCGCACTCCTGTGGTACACACCAAACTGGTGAAATTGGATTCCACGGCTCTGTTAAACTAGTTGATAAAAAGCCTACCACATCCTTTATGCTAGTTGATGGTGGATCCGAACACATGGGATCTGAAAACTTTGGCAAAATGGCAGGGCACATTGTGGCTACAAAAATCCCTGAATTTATGGAAGCACTAGCAAATAAACTAAATGAAGCCCCAGAACCTGACTTTGGGACCTGGAGACTGACACACAAAGGGGAATACATGGAACTTATAAAAGCATTTGAGTAAGTTTCATTTCCGCTTGTGATGGGGCCCCGTTAGATTGCGACAACTTAATAAATAATAAAAAGAGTTCCCTCTTTGCTCCGTTCTTCGCAAAGTCGCTGCATAGGGAACTCTTTTTATTATTTGAGCGCCTGCTATTAACTAGTCCCATCACAAGCTACATTTGACATTTACTCAATCTGCTTTTTGGTGGGGTGAGGGAAGCTTTTAGAAAACTAGGTATCTCCTTGCTCCGTCCTTCGTAAAGTCGCTGCAGAAATACCTAGTTTTATTTTTATAACACCTGCTGTGAATCAGTCCCATAGCAAGCGACTAATCTCCTTCTATATATTGATGACGCCCCATCATAAGCTACATCTGACATTTACTCAATCTGCTTTGTATGATGGGGGAAGGGAAAGACTAGCCGCAGGCTAGTCCTTCCCAAACGGTGGGCGTGGCGCCACTACTATAAAGCTTTTTATAGGAATTAATCAGGTTATCTAGGGTTACGTATTTAATGGTCGGTATACCTATTTTGATGGGACGTCTTTATAAATATAGTAATAAAAAAGTACCAATATACTTGTGCAGCGACTTTGCGAAGAACGGAGCAAGCAAGTATATTGGTACTTTTTTTACTAGGTTGTCGAAATGTAATGGGGCCCCATCAAAATAGGTTGGCTGATTTTCAAAAGAGTACGTCGCCTAGATAACCCTTGATTAATTGTGTTATAATAACCTTTATAGTAGTTTTTGGAGGATTTATCAGATGTTATTTACCGTCAATACAGAAGTCTGTACACGATGCGGCCTTTGCGTAGCTGACTGTCCGACAGGATTGCTGGTGATGTCCGATGATGGGCCTATAACTGGCAAGGGAGGTTGTATTTCTTGTGGGCATTGTATATCCGTATGTCCCACACTTGCTCTCGACAGCGACTTGACACCGCGTAAGGAGCAAATTGATATTACACAGGAGCCTAAGTTAACGCCAGAGCAAGCTGAGTTGTTTTTACGCAGTCGTCGCTCTATTCGTAACTATCAAAATAAACCAGTTCCTGCTGAGCTCATTCGCAAAGTGTTAAACGTTGCAAGAATGGCGCCAACAGCAACTAATACACAAGGTATTTCGTATATCGTAGTGCGTGATAAACAAAAATTGCGTCGCATTGCTGATCTCGTTCTTGAGTGGATGCACTTTAGCTGCAAAAAAACAGTACCTATCATGCGCCTTTATGCTCGTGCTGCTCAAGCGGAAGTAGATAAAGGTAAGGAATATATCTTGCGCGATGCGCCAGCTCTCGTAGTGGCGATTGGTTCTAAAAAAAGATATTCATCGTACTCATGATAGTGGACACTCTTGCTTGTCTTATGCAGAGCTTTATGCGCCAACATTAGGGTCTTGGTACTTGTTGGGCGGGCTTCTTTGAATATGCAGGCGAAGCAGAATACGAACCATTGTTGGAGCTTTTAGGTGTACCAGAGGATAAGATTATCGCTGGTGCCATCTTGATGGGCTATCCGCGTGTTCGTTATCGCAACATCGTGGAACGTCAACCCCTAGATGTTACCTTCGATACGGAAGAATAAAATAAAAGCGATACTCTAAATTGATTAGGGTATCGCTTTTTGGCATATAATGAAACTTTTACACATATAAAATGAGACTTGTACCAATAAAAAGACCGCCCTCTAATATCATAGCGGTCGGTCTTTAATTTATTTAGTTTGCAGATGTAATGGTACCTTTGAAAGTATCATTGATAAATTGTTTAATTGCATCAGATTTGTAGATGTCTGCAATTTTTTTGTATGTTTCGTTGTCTTTGTCTTGTTCTCGAACAGCGAGGATCATAACCGCTAAAGGCTCATCTTTAGGTTCTAAGAAGAAACCTTGTTTCTCCACGTTAAGACCAGCGCTTTGTACGTAGTTCATAGGAATCGCTGCAACAACAACGTCATCTAGGCTACGAGGCAATTGTGCTGCTTCTAATTCTTGGATTTGAAGATTTTTAGGGTTAGATGTAATATCTGCGACAGTTGCTTTGAAACCAACACCGTCTTTCAAAGTAATAAGACCTGCTTTAGCAAGTAGTGCAAGACCACGACCACCATTAGTTGGGTCATTTGGAATTGCTACGATGGAGCCTGCTGGAACGTCAGCCGCACTGCGTACAGAGTTACTATATAAACCCATTGGCATCAAAATAGTTTTGCCAATAGCTACTAGTTTAGAACCGTTTTGTTTGTTAAAGTTTTCCATGAATGGTACGTGTTGGTACGCATTTAATTGAATGTCACCATCAGCGAGGGCTTTATCTGGTGTTACATAATCGGAGAATTCTACCACTTTAAGGTCGATACCTTGTTTTTTAGCTTCTTTAGCAACTGCTTCAGCTACTTGAGCATGAGGACCTGCAGTAGCACCGATTTTTACTTCTTTAGGCGTTTGGCCTGCTTGATTAGTATTGTTGCCGCAACCAGCGATGGCGAATGCAAGTACACCAACGAGGAGAGGGGCAATAAATTTTTTGAATTTCATAATAACATCCCTTTCTACAATATATGTAATGTAAATATCCTATCATGTGAGTTGGGTTTTGTATATAGAGAAATATCTATGAGTTAGCTATAGATTAAAGCTATATATCTTAGCATATCTAAAAAAATCTCGAAAAAAAATGGTATAATATAATCTAATAAGTTTTATACAACTTAATTTAAATGTTACAGTTTATATATACATTTATAATGTATAATATAACTATGAGTTTTATATTAGTATTAAAGTCAATTTACAATTGCATTACAGTTTAATATAAGTATTACAAATAATTTAACCGTAGATTTAGGTAAATATAGGAGGCTACCCATGTTTAACTTTGATTTTTATAATCCAACCTATATCGTATTTGGTAAAGATCGTTTAGAGGAATTAGATGTATTGGTGCCAAAGGAGGCAAAGGTACTCATTACTTACGGCGGCGGATCTGCAGTGCGTAGTGGTCTTATTGATCGCATTGTAAAGGCACTTGGTAACCGTAAGGTAGAGCAATTCGGCGGTATTGAGCCAAACCCATCCCTTGAAACGTGTGAACGTGCAGTAGCTTTCATTAAAGAACATGGTGTAGATTTCGTTCTCGCTGTAGGCGGCGGTTCTGTAGTAGACGCTACAAAACTTATCGTTATGGGCGCTACCTATGATGGACCTGTTATTGAGGTTATGAAAGCTAGTGTGCCAGCGGTTCCAGTAGAGATGGTACCAAATCCCTTGCCATTTGGTACAGTTATGACACTTCCTGCTACGGGTTCCGAAATGAACAATGGTGCCGTTATTACTTATGGTGATGGTAAATATCCTGTGTTCAGTAACTTAATATTCCCTAAGTTCTCCATGCTCGATCCAACATTGACTTTCACATTGCCTGAAAAACAAGTTAAGAATGGTGTTATCGATACTTTCGTACATACTACAGAGCAATATTTAACATATCCTGTAGAAGGCCGTATTCAAGATCGTTTCAGTGAAGGTATTTTGAAAACTATGATTGAAATCGGCAAAGAAACGGTAGAGAATCCAGAAAACTACGATATTCGTGCTAACCACGTGTGGGCTTCTGCCTTGGCATTAAACGGCTTGATTGGTGCAGGTGTGCCACAAGACTGGGCAACACATCTTATCGGTCATGAGTTAACTGCGACGTACCATCTTGATCATGGGATTACATTAGCTATCGTATTGCCTGCATTATTAGAAGTGAAAAAAGCAGACAAGCTTGAAAAATTGGCACAATATGCTACACGTGTATGGCATATCACAGAAGGCACAACAGAAGAAAAAGCAGATAAGGCTATCGCTAAAACGCGTGAATTCTTCGAGTCCCTTGGCGTATCTACACATTTGAAAGATTATGGTCTAGGCGAAGAAGCAGTTGATAAAATTGTGAAACAATTGGAAGACCATGGTATGACTCGACTTGGTGAAAAAGGCGATGTAACACCAGAAGTAGCTCGTGAAATTTTAACGCGCGCTTTATAATACATTTGGTTAAAGCTATCAAAATTTGACACTAATTATATACAATGTATAATATAATAGCTTATATAAAAGACACCATATGGTGTCTTTTATTATTGCTCAAATTAGTTTTATCGTCTAGAAGAGGACTAAGATTAGTTTTGACTATCGTTTACATAATATATAATGTATGATTTCGAAAGGAGAAAATCCTTGAATGAAATAAAACATCGAAGTGCCTTTTCTTTTGCGCTTCCTATAATGATTCCTATGGGGCTTAGCTTCTTCTTCCTTGGATTAGGTTTTGGCTTGTATGCTACCAGTCAGGGATTGCCTTGGTGGACAGCCCCTGTTTTGGCTAGTACAATTTTTGCAGGCTCTATGGAGTTCGTAACTATTGGGCTACTGATGGCAGGCTTTGATCCTGTAAATGCTTTTATGCTGACCTTGTTTGTTAATGGGCGTCATTTCTTCTATGGGCTGCCTATGTTACAGCGCTATGTTAATATGGGCTGGAAATGGTTTCCTACCGTAGCTTGGATGTGCGATGAAAGCTTTGCTATCAATGCCTCAACTAAGCTTCCAGAAGATGTAGATGAAAAGTGGTTCTATTTCCATGTGTCTTGGCTTAACTACGTATTCTGGGTATTTAGTACTCTTGTAGGGGGATATTCGGGAATTTATTAGCATGCTGTAGATTTACGGGGCATTGATTTCGTATTACCGGGCCTATTTATTGTGATATTCCTTGAAATGTTATTGAATGCTAAGAATAATAGGATTAAAGTCTTTGGTGTAGCGGGTGCTATAGTAGCACTTATTATGCTATTAGTAGTAGGTAAGTCCCTCTTTATGCTTACCTCTATGAGTTGTATGCTCGATGCGTCTTATATTGCGTATAAGTGGGGAGGTGTGCGCCTTGACTAGTATAGAAATGGTTATGACCGTTGCTATCGTAGTAGCAGGTACATTATTGACTCGTTTTGGGGCGTTTCTTATATTCCCACCTGGTAAAAAGGCACCAGACTTTGTGCTCTATCTTGGTAAAGCGCTACCTGCCTCTGTGATGGGGATGCTCGTTGTATATACTTTTAAAGAAACTGTCGTCCTATCGTATCCATATGGCATACCTGAATTGATTGCATTGGTTGTTACCGTAGGCTTACATCTATGGAAGCGAAATATGCTTGTATCCATTGGGGCGGGCACTGTAGTGTACATGATCCTTATACAAGCTGTCTTTAATGTGCCTAAATAAATTACAATAAAATAAACCACTTATATCTATTCCTAAAAGAAGGGAGATATAAGTGGTTTTCTTTTTATCTTAGTTGTAATAGTCTTTCTAGACCTGGTGCGGTGTGGTGATCTTCCAAGAAGTCTTGTTGATCTAATAATTCCATAACATCCATGTCGATGTTAGTGAGCTTGAAGTCGAATACATCAAAGTTAGCTTCCATATGGCTTACGGTATTTGCCTTTGGCAATGGAATGATGCCTCGTTGGATATGCCAACGTAAGATGATTTGGTGTTTTGTGACACCGTATTTTTCGGCCAAGCTTTTAATGATCGGGTGGTCGAAAATCGGTTGGCGATCACGAGTAAATGGAGACCACGCCATGCCTACTACTTGATGTTTACGCATTAATTGTAATAAGGAATGGCGTTGGTTAAACGGGTGGCACTCGATTTGGTTCACTACAGGGGTTTTACATTACAGTGGTATAGCAAGTCGATGAGGCGATCTTCGTAGAAGTTAGAGAGACCTAGACCGCGCAATACGTTTTGGTCGTATAACTCTTCCATAGCGCGCCAAGAGCCGTAGTAATCGCCCAGCGGTTGATGAACGAGCATGATGTCGATATAATTAGTGTCTAATTTTTTTAGAGAGCTTTCAACAGCGCGCATCGTATTATCATAGCCTGCATCGGTGTGCCAAATTTGTAGTAATAATGATATCTGTACGATTAACGCCAGATGCTTTGATACCTCTGCCAACTGCTTCTTCGTTGCCGTAGTACGCAGCTGTATCGAGCAAGCGGTAACCTACGCCAAGCGCATTAGCAACGGCTTGCTCCGTTTCTCCTTCGGAGCCTGTTTTATAAGTGCCATAACCGATAGAAGGAATAAAGCTGCCGTTGTTTAATATTCTAAAGTCCATCCGTTCTTCCATGAGAACCTCCGTTATATTCATAAATTAAAGAAATTAGCTTTCATATAATTCTAATTGATTTTATGATATACTAAGGTATTGATAAAAATCAATATGATAGGAAGTGACAGAATGAAAATCAATCGTTTATGTTCTGTAATTGCTATGCTTAGTGTTATGATAATGGTGCTGGCCATTGCCGGTTGCGGTACAAAAACCGTATCCGTTACTGACGTAACATACAAGGATATGCCGTTGCAGATACATAATGACGCCAATGTAACAGCCCTTAACAAGGCGACAGTAACGCCGACCTTAACAGGGCAGGTCGTATATGCTGTGAAAGTAGGCGACCAAGTACAGCAAGGCCAAACCTTGGCAACTGTAGATACAGCGGCTTTACAACAACAGCTGGCATCCTTACAAGGTCAGTTAGCGCAAGCTCAATCGCAATCATATGCGACATCTGTGACGACTACGACGGCGGCGTCCGTAGATAGTGCGCAATTAGCACAGGCCCGAAAAATGCGTGAAGCGGGCATGATTACACAAAAAGAATATGATCGCATTGTGGAACGATCTCAACCACAAACTACGACAGTAACAACTGGCGGTGGTGGCGGTGGCGCTAATGTAGCAGCTATCGAAGCACAAATCGCTCAAGTATCGGCACAAATGGCTGCATCCGTAATTGTAGCTCCTATAGCAGGTACGGTGACGGCTATTTATAACGAAGACCGTCAAATGGCGATTGCAGATCGTCCGTTTATGATGATACAACAAACCACACCGATGGTAGCATCTCTCAGCATCCCTCGTGATGCGGCGATGAAACTCGGCACACCGGAGGCAAAAAATGGCATGAAAGTGCTCCTCAAGGTGGCTGATCAAGAATTACCAGGTGAATTAACTTATGTAGATATTACGCAACCTGAAACTGTGCCTAGCGTATTGGTGAAAGCAACTTTCAACAATGACAAAGGCCTCATTAAGGCTGGCGAATTCTATACACTTGTTATAGAATCTAATGTGAAAGCAAAAATGTTGACCGTACCGTCTAAGGCGGTTCGTGAAAACTCTGACGGCAAATATGTCTATGTATTGACTGAAAATAATACAGTGGACGTACGCGTCGTAGAGGTAGGCATCGCAGAAGGTGATGATGTAGCTATTATTTCTGGTCTAAATGCAGGTGACAAGGTTATCACAACTGATGGAACCTTTGTGTTAGGCGAATCTGTAAAATTGTAATTACGAACCGTAAGGTTCTATACTAAAGTTTTAATATATGTTGAATGCATGATGGCAAGAAAACTTTCACACACTGTGATCAACCTCGTAAGAGGAATCTGATAGGAGGGATTATTATTTTAGAATTTAAACGTTTTGAATTAAGAGACAAACCATTAATCGATAGGTATTTTGAACAACATCATTATGAAGCATCTGATAACTGTTTCACTACATTGTTCATGTGGCAAGATCCGTACGGCATCCGTTGGGCTGAAGAAAATGGCGTGTTGTACATTCAAGGTGGCGGTAAGCGTGAACCATTCCTATTGCCTCCGTTTGCTGGTAAAGATGCAAAGTTCCTTGATGGTTTATTGCGCGCTAAAGAATGGTTCGTAGAAAATAAATTACCATTCCGTTTTAAAGGTGTTAGCAAAGCTGTTAAAGAGCGTATGGAAGACCTTTGTCCTGGTCGCTATGAGTTCACACCCTGACCGCGATAACTACGAATACATTTACAAGTCTGAAGATCTTATCAATTTGTCTGGTAAGAAATTCCGTCAAAAGAAAAACCATTTGAACCAATTCCGCATGCAATATTCTAACTATGAGTACTTGCCAATTACGGAAGATATCATTCCATTATGTCGCGAAACAGCAGCATCTTGGGTGGAAACTCACCACGAAGAAGGTATCGAAGACGAATTAGTAGCAATCAATTTGTTGTTCGATAACTGGGACGCACTAGGCCTAAAAGGCGGCGCCATTAAATTGTTTGGCCGCGTTGAAGCTTTCAGTATCGGTGAAATTATTGAAATGATAAAATGGCTTTGATTCATATTGAAAAAGCAAATCCAGACATTCGTGGTTTGTACCAAGCGATTAACAATGAATTCATTCGTCATGAATTTAGCGATGTAGAATTCATCAACCGTGAAGAAGACATGGGATTGCCTGGTCTTCGCCAAGCAAAAGAATCTTACAACCCAGATCACTTTGCTGAAAAATATGACGCAGTATATGCTAACGAAGCAGATAATGCGACAGGCGGTAAATAAAAATCTGAGCTATGAAGCCGATGTGCTTCATAGCTCATTTTGTTATAATAGAAGTGTTAGCCTATCTATTTGTATGTAAATTGCGTATCATCATGGCGATGCGATGCGATGCGATGCGATGCGATGCGATGCGATGCGATGCGATAGATAGAGGCCTTTATGATATAACGAGGACATAATTATGGAATTTAGAATTGCAACGGCTCAAGATACTCCACATGTGGAAAATCTATGGGCGTACTGCTTTGAATCTAAGGAAGATCCATTCTTCCAATATTATTTTACAAATTGCTATGAACCAGAACATACAATGGTTGGTCTAGAACAAGATCAATTGTTAAGTACCGTTCATTTGCGTCAATATAATCTTAATGTACGCGGTGCTGTACTGCCTACAAGTTATATGGTAGGTGTGGCCACACATCCTGCGGCTCGCCGTGGTGGTGTAGGTGGTGCGTTATTGACTGCTGCATTAGAGGAACTTCGTAAGCGCGGTCAAGCCATGACGATTTTAATGCCCTCTAAAGCGGCTTTTTACCAACAATATGGCTGGGAACTCTATGCTCATCAATGGGTGAACACAATGTCTCTTGAAGACTTGCGCCCTATGACGGATAAAACGTGAGCTTTGGATTGCTTAATAGCGTAGACCAATGGACTTTGTTAGATCCAGTATATAAAGCGTATACTGCGCGTTTATCTGGTTATGCAGAGCGCGGTGAAAAGGAATGGAAACGCTTGCTTGGCAGCTTCTTTGCAGAAGGTGTAAACATCGCTGTTGTGCGCAATGATGAAAATATTATCGAAGGGTATGCTGTATATCGTTTAGGCCAACCTGAAATCCCTGTTTCTGAATTGGTGTATACTACACGCCGTGCACAACGGGCATTGCTCAATTACTTCTATAATCATCGCTCCCAAGGCACTTCTATCCGTTGGAATGAAGGTCTTCACGATACATACTATCGTTTCTATCCAGATGGTAGAAGTGGACATGCCACTATGCCGTATATGATGAGTCGTATTGTCGATGTGAAAGCGGCTCTTGAAGCGATTCCTGTAAATCCAGAGGCATTGATGATGCCTATTACTTTGACCTTTGGCGTTAAAGATAGCCTTTGTGCCTGGAATGAAGGTCGCTACGAAGTACAATACGGCGGTGCATTAACGCCAACTGTTAAGAAAGTATCTGATACGCTTGAAGGTGAAGTAGATCTTACTGTTGAAGTGGGCGCTTTGAGCCAACTTTTGATGGGCACATTAACAGCACGGGATCTTGCCTTTGAAGGTAAACTTTCAGTCGGGGAAGAATGGTTAGATTATTTCGATATCCTCTATCCTGAACAAAAAACATATATTAACGAGTGGTGGTAATATGAGCTGGAAAACGTATACGGTAAAAGAACCGACAGAATTAACGGTCTCTAAATATGTAAAGGAACGGTTTTCTCTATCCTCTCGGGATATTCAAATGATGTTCCGTAAGAAACGGGTAAAAGTAAATAGCCGTGTAGCCCATTCTCAGCGGTCCCTCAAAAAAGGTGATGTCTTAACATTGGAACTGCCACAGGATAAGGATTATGGCGTAGATGTAGAAAAGGGTCCTATTACCGTTCTCTACGAAGATGCTCATACCTTGGTGGTTAATAAGGATCCTTTTATGCTCGTTCATCCAGCAGGTCAAACAAAGTCTTGTACATTGAGCAACTATGTGGCAGGTTATTATGCGAAAAAGGGCGTAGTTCATAAGGTGCGCCCTGTGCATCGCCTTGACCGCGACACATCGGGTTGCATTCTCTTTGGCAAAACTAAGGAAGCGCAGCAGTACTACACAGATGAACTACAAGCTGGTCGTATCGATCGCATCTATACTGGCCTTGTAGAAGGTCGCATTGATAAGGATGGCGTTGTGGATGTGCCTATCGGTGTAGATCCAGTATTTGATAACCGCCGTGTCATCGATGAATTTGGTCAACCGGCACAAACGGAATATACCGTTCTTAATCATGATGGGAATCATACTTTATTGCGATTTAAACTGCTTACAGGTCGAACTCATCAAATTCGTGTACACATGGAGCACATAGGCCATCCTATCGTGGGTGATGCTATGTATGGTACCTGCAATAAACCTTATACACGTCAATGCTTACATGCATCGGAATTAACCTTTGTGCCTTATGGTAAGGACGAAGCGATTATGGTGACTTGTGAAGTAGGGGAAAACTTTGGTCGAGAATAATATGGGTTGAAAGATTTCTAACCATATCATGTAGTTGGTGTGGAGAGCGAACACAATATAAATCAAAGAGGAACTATATAAGGTTTTCTTTGTATCCATGTATACAAAAAACAATGGTGATAAAAACGCATAGTCTATGCATCAAAAGCATAGACTATGTTTTTTTTATATTTTCAATTCACAGAGGACAGGTGTATACTATGCGTAGACATAAAATTCTATAGACTATAAAGTTTATGATTTTATCATGAAATAGTTTGTTAGTTATACTTTCACCAAGCCCGAACGGAACGATGCCGCAGCGCTTGGGACGATCAAGTGATATGAAGGAGTGCACGTTATGGATATGAATCAGAGCACAATTGAGCAACAACGTTTAGATCAAGCTAGACTCGAAGCGAATGGTATGTACAGCAGCCAATTTGAAAAGGATGCGTGCGGCATGGGCTTTGTCGTTAATATTAAAGGTAAAAAATCCCATGATATTATCGATGACGGTTTGCGTATTTTAGAACGCCTTGAGCACCGTGGTGGTGCAGGTGCCGATAAGGACACAGGAGATGGTGCCGGCATTTTGGTACAAATTCCTCATGAGTTCTTCAAACGCGAATGCGAAGTGCTTGGTATCAACTTGCCTGCCGCAGGCGAGTACGGCGTAGGTATGGTCTTTGCCCATAAATATGAAAGCCTCCGTAACGAGCAAAAACGCATTTTTGAAGAGGTTGTTCGCGAAGAAGGCCAAGTTGTTCTCGGCTGGCGTGAAGTACCAGTTGATGGTACAAAGGTTGGTCAAGAGGCGGCTGCTATTCGTCCATGGATGATTCAAATCCTCATCGGTAAAGGTCCAGATGTAACGAATAATAAAGAGTTCGAACGCAAATTATATGTTATCCGTAAATTGGCGGAAACGCATTATTCCGTTGAGCAAGGAATTATCTAGCGACTTCTATATTGCATCTTTGTCCTCTAAAACAATCGTATATAAAGGTATGTTAACACCTGGTCAATTGCGTGACTTCTACCTTGATTTGAGCGACCTTGACTTTACATCTGCGTTGGCTATGGTTCACTCCCGTTTCAGTACGAATACATTCCCAAGCTGGGCTCGGGCACATCCTAACCGTTTCTTAGTACATAATGGTGAAATTAACACTATCCGAGGGAACGTAAACTGGATCAATGCTCGTGAAGGTAAAGCAGAATCTCCATTATTCCCGGACATCAAAAAGGTATTCCCTGTAGTTGATGACAGCGGTTCTGACTCTGCTATGTTCGACAACACTTTGGAATTCTTGCACATGACAGGTCGTTCCTTACCTCATGCGATCATGATGATGATTCCTGAGCCTTGGGAACGCAATAATCTCATGAGCAAAGAAAAACATGACTTCTACGAGTTCAATAGCTTTATGATGGAACCATGGGATGGCCCTGCGGCTATGGGCTTTACAGATGGTACTGTTATCGGTGGAGTTCTTGACCGTAATGGTTTGCGTCCTGCTCGTTACTATGTAACAACAGATGACCGCGTTATCATGGCATCCGAAGTGGGTGTAGTAAATGAAAACGCTGAAATATCCGCGCTAAAGGCCGTTTGGAACCAGGTAAAATGCTCCTCATCGATACAGCAGAACAACGTATCATCTCCGATGAAGAAATCAAGCAACGGGTTGCTACTGAGTTGCCATATGATGAATGGGTAAAAGAGCATGTTATTCACTTGTCTGAAATTACACAAGCTGATGAAAGTGACATTCCAGAAGTTGAAGACTTGTTCAAAAACCAACAAGCCTTTGGTTATACTCAAGAAGACCTTGTACGTATGATCGTACCTATGGCAAAGGATGGTAAAGATCCTGTAGGCGCTATGGGTGCCGATGCTCCACTGGCTATCTTGTCAGATAAACCACAATTGTTATATAGCTACTTCAAGCAAATGTTCGCTCAAGTAACTAATCCTCCAATCGACTCTATCCGTGAGGAAATGGTTACATCTACGCGCGTAATGCTTGGTAACTCTGGTAACTTAACAGATCCAAACAAAGCCGGTACTTATGCGTTATCCATGCGTACACCAATTCTTACAAACCAAGAGTTGGCGTCCATCAAGGCTCTTGATTGCCGTCGCATGAAATCCGTTACGTTGCCAATCCTCTTCGACCCAACTAAGGGTGCTGAAGGCTTGCGCGATGCGTTAAATGAATTGTGTGAAAAAGCAGAAGAAGCAGCACGTACAGAACAAAATGTATTGATTTTATCCGACCGTGGCGTCGATGAAAATCATGCACCAATTCCAGCATTATTGGCTGTAGCAGCTGTTCATAATCACTTGATCAACAAAGTGTTGCGCACAGAAATCGGTCTTATTCTCGAATCTGGTGAGCCACGCGAAGTTCATCACTTCTGTACATTAATTGGTTATGGTGTAACAGCTATCAACCCATACTTAGCACTTGAAACAGTACGCGATTTACAAGCTCGTAAACGCCTGGGCGATATTACGGTTGAAGAGGCAGAAAAGAACTACATCAAAGCAGCTGTAGGCGGCATCATGAAGGTTATGTCCAAAATGGGGATTTCCACAGTTCGCTCCTACCATGGCGCACAAATCTTTGAAGCTTTGGGCTTGAATACTAACTTCATCAACAAGTTCTTCGTAAATACCCCAACACGTATCGGTGGTATCGGTCTTGGCGGTGTAGCACACGAAGCCTTAGCTCGTTATGAACGTGCTTTCAAATCCGACGAAACTGTACTCGAACCAGGCGGTTGGTATGGTCCGGTAAAAGATGGGGAAGAGCATTTGTTTAACCCTAAGACGATTGATTTGTTACAAGAATCCCTTATCAATGGCGACTATGCTAAATATAAAGAGTATTCTAAAGCTATTCGCAATGATTACCATGTTACATTGCGTTCCTTGATGGAATTGAACTACCCAGTAGGTGGCGGCATTCCTATTGAAGAGGTTGAATCTGAAGAATCTATCGTAAAACGCTTTAAAGCGGGTGCTATGAGTTATGGTGCCATCAGTAAAGAGGCGCATGAAGCGATTGCTATCGCTATGAATCGCCTTGGCTCTACATCCAACTCTGGTGAGGGCGGCGAAGATGTAGCTCGCTTCAAACCATTGCCAAATGGCGATAGCATGAACTCCGAAGTAAAACAGATCGCCTCTGGTCGTTTCGGTGTAACTGCGAACTACCTCATCCACGCAAAAGAGTTGCAAATTAAATGTGCTCAAGGTGCTAAACCAGGTGAAGGTGGTCAATTGCCAGGTAAAAAGGTATACCCTGAAATTGCCAAAGCTCGTCACTCCACTCCAGGCGTAGAGCTCGTATCTCCACCACCTCATCACGATATTTACTCCATCGAAGATTTGGCTGAGTTGATTTACGACTTGAAATGCGTCAACAAAGATGCTCGCATTTCCGTTAAATTAACATCTGAAGCAGGCGTTGGTACTATCGCTGCTGGTGTGGCAAAAGCAAAAGCAGATAATATCTTAATCTCTGGTTACGACGGTGGTACAGGTGCGGCAGGCCGTACATCTGTAAAACACGCTGGTGTGCCTTGGGAGTTAGGTTTGTCCGAAACTCATCAAACATTGATGCTCAATAGATTGCGTGACCGTGTTCAATTAGAAGTAGACTCCAAGTTGATGACAGGTTTCGATGTAGCCGTAGCGGCTATGCTAGGTGCTGAGCTATTCGGCTTCGGTACATTGCCACTCGTTGCAGTAGGCTGTAAAATGGCTCGTGTATGTAACCTCAACACATGTCCTTATGGCGTAGCTACACAAGATGAAAAATTGCGTGCTCGTTTCACAGGTAAACCTGAGTATGTAGAAAACTTGATGATCTTCATCGCTCGTGAGTTGCGTGAAATCATGGCTCGCTTAGGTATTCGCTCTGTAGCTGAACTCGTTGGTCGTATCGATCTCGTTCGTCAAAAATCTCAAGACGATAACTTCAAATTGTCTCGTGTTGACCTTAAACGCATTTTGTTCCGTCCATACATCGATTCCTCTGTAGGTCACATGCACACTGTTGACCAAGATCACGAGTTGGAACGCACTTTGGATATGTCCAAACTCTTGCGCATGTGCCGTCCTGCTATTGAGGACCAAAAACCGATTCGCGCTAAATTGGCTATTACAAACATTAACCGTGTAGTAGGTACTTTGGTTGGTTCTGAGGTGACTCGTCGTTATGGTGAAAGCGGCTTGCCAGATAATACAATCAAGTTGAACTTTGAAGGTTCTGCAGGTCAATCCTTCGGTGCTTTCATCCCTAAAGGCATGACATTAGAACTTGAAGGGGATGCAAACGATTACCTCGGTAAAGGTTTATCCGGTGGTACTATTACTGTATATCCGCCTAAAGACTCTATCTTTGAAGCTGACGAAAACATCCTTATTGGTAACGTTGCCTTCTACGGTGCTACCTCTGGTACATCCTACATCAATGGTGTAGCTGGTGAACGTTTCGCCGTTCGTAACAGTGGTATCACAGCTGTTGTAGAAGGTGTAGGCGACCATGGTTGTGAATACATGACTGGTGGCGAAGTACTTGTACTCGGCAAAATCGGCCGTAACTTCGCAGCGGGTATGTCCGGTGGCTATGCGTATATCCTCGATTGCGATGAACGCTATGTAAATACAGGTCTCGTAGAATTACGCCCAGCTAATACTGAAGATGACCTTAAACGTATCAAAGAATTAGTAGAACAACATGTATTGCATACTAACTCTGCTAAAGGCCGTCACATCCTAGAAAACTGGAATAACTTTGTAAATAGATTTACAAAAGTTGTACCTGTAGCATATGAAGAAATGCAAGCTGCTATTGAACGTTTCAAAGCACAAGGCTTATCCTTGGAAGAAGCTCAATTAGCTGCGTTCAAAGAAAAATATGCATAATAAATTTATTAACTTGCTAACTTCCATTATATAAAAATAATACTGCAAAATACCTCTATAGCTTTGACTATAGAGGTATTTTCATGTATAATACTTGTATTGCAATATTGGATCATGGCAGTTCTCGGGCCTGTGCAATGGGGGCCTGTGAATCGTGTCAGGACTGAGAGGTAGCAGCACTAAGCGGTAACCTTCATGTGCCACGGGGAACCCGGGAGCTGTCGTGATCGAATATTGCAAGGCGGCCTGAGGGCCGCTTTTTTTATGTCTAATCTAAGGTCTAGGATAGTTTGTTAAGTCTAATAAGATGTTCTTTTGGCTAGTAAATAGCGATATTATTAATACATAAAAATATCGCTTTAGAATTGTGAGATAAGCTTTATAAAATGAGTCAGATTTCCGTGAATATGGTATAATAAAGTATTGTAATTTTCGGAAAAAAGGGGGTGTTCCAATGGCATATATTGCGTTATATCGTAAGTACCGTCCGCAGACGTTTACCGATGTGGTTGGTCAGCATCAGGTATCTGATACGTTGATGCGTGCTATTCGCGAGGATAAGGTGGCTCATGCGTATTTGTTTGCTGGTCCGCGAGGGACTGGTAAGACGAGTATGGCCAAGATTTTTGCGCGCGCTATCAACTGTGAGCATGGGCCAACGGATCATCCTTGTAACGAGTGTAGTGCTTGTAAATCGATTTTGAGCGGACAGTCCATGGATGTTCTTGAAATCGACGCCGCATCTAATCGTGGTATCGATGAGGTCCGTGCCCTTCGTGAAAGCGTTAAATTCATGCCTGTTGAAGGGCGTAAAAAGGTATTCATCATCGACGAAGCCCACATGCTCACGACTGAAGCGTGGAATGCACTTTTAAAAACTATCGAAGAGCCACCGGCTCACGTTATGTTTATCTTGCTACTACAGAGATTGAAAAGTTACCTGTTACTATCGTATCTCGTTGTCAGCGGTACACCTTTAGACGGATTACATCTGATGATATTGCACAGCGTTTATCCTACGTAGCTGAACAAGAAGGCTTTGGCTTAGATCCTGCAGCGGCGCAACTTATCGCTGTTCATGCGGACGGCGGTTTGCGCGATGCGTTGAGTATCTTAGACCAATGTGCCGGTATGGCTACAGGTACTATTACGCCGCAAGTAGTAGAAGAACTCATCGGCCTGGTTAGCAAGAATGGATCATTCATTTCCTAGATGCTTTGCGTAATGGGGACGGACCAAAATTACTGTCCTATATTCACGATGCCTTGGCAGAAGGCCGTGATGCGACGCAGATTATGGAAGCTCTCATTCAGCACGTGCGTGCCTTACTAGTTGGTAAGGTAGCGCCTGATGCGGATGAGCTCAAGGTATATGATGCCTTTAAAGACGAGTTTAGCTCAAGCTGAAAGCATCGATTTTAATGAGCTTAATCAATATGTGCGCAGCGCTCAATCTATTATGAATGATGCGAAACAGGTGGATAATCCACGGACCATCATCGAAATGGGCTTGCTCGTTTTGTGTGCTAAATTAGGCTCTGTTGATGAAAGCCTCGAAGACCGCGTATATGCACTAGAGGCTTCTGAACGGTCTGAGCGTAATGATTTATTGAACCGCATGGCTCAATTAGAACAACGCGGTCCCGCGGCTCCTACGCCTGCTTATGGTGCCAATGCATTTGGTCCACCAAGTGGCTATGCGAATAGCTTTGTTTCTGTAGATAATACGGCTGTACAGAATGCTTCCATGAGTAGTGCTCAAACTAGTACCGTTGGTACGGTGCCTCCTCCAAGTGGTGTAGGCATGACACCGCCACCTGCGAGTGTAGGTATGACGCCTCCACCTATGGGAGCACCAGGTAGCACTCCACCTCCTGTGAATGGAGTGGGAATGGCTCCGCCTCCAATGGGCGGTGTTGGTATGGCTCCACCACCAAGTACTGGGGGTGCACCACAACGACCTGCTAGAAACCAAGCTAAAGGTCGTGGTAAAAAAGGCATTAGCACACAAGCTATCATTAGTGATCAAATCTTGTCTGCTCAAGAATATCGCAATGTACAGTCTAATGTCATTAAATATTTGAAGGACAGCAATCGAAATATGACCTCCACCGTTATCGGTCAAGGTCAGCTGGTGTACGTAGACCAAAGCAAGGCGGTTATGGCCTTCAAAAATACATTGCACCTCAATGTAATGACTAATGAAGTAAACTTGGCAGAAGCGGCGGATGCTTTTACCTATACACTGGGCTATCCGGTACATGTGGAAATCGTAGATGCGCTTACACAAGTTTATAAGGACTATAAAAAGGCCTCTGGTAGTACGACACAGCGCCAAGTAAAAGCGCCACAACGACCACCAGAACCGATGGTTGATGTACAGAAGACCTCTGGTGGTCAGCCGACGCAAATGGATTTAACAAATCCATCAGCACCACAAGGCACTAACAATGCATCAGTGGGAAATAGTTCAGCAGGAGCTAATACCGCTCAAGGTAGTAGTGCGTCACAAGCTCAACACCCTACTGCACAGGTTGGCGGTTCAACCACTGACGAACAATCTAGCAAACCTGATTCTGCAGCGGTAGATGCGGCAAAGGCCGCAGCGTTAGCATTCTTAGCGAAGAAGTCGGGCGATGCCGCTGTAAGTGCCACAACTGGTGATGATATTCCAGTTCATTCCTTTGATGATGTGCCTGTAGAGGATATGGAGGAATCTTACGTATCATCTTTAGATGATATACCACCACATCCCTTAGATAGCGTCACTGTTATCAGTGAAGATGGGGAAGTCTTAGAACGACCTATGGATAGCGGTGCACATATTGAGGTGGAAGCTGTCCCAAAGTCTGATGGGGGCGAACAGCAACAGGGAACCCCACACAGTGATAGTAATACGATGCTTTCACAAGCACCTATTGAAGTTGCACCTATCGATAGTGTGACGGTGGCTCGTGAATATGCATGGGACCCAGCAAATATGACAGAAGAGGAGCGAAACAATCCTCTCTTGGCAGAAACATTAGAAAAACTATCTGAAGACCATGACATCATCGTTGAGGTCATCGAAGAATAAATCAATTAGAATATTAGTATAGGACGCAGATCCTAAAAGGAGGAATTACAATGTTTGGTAAAGGTATGGGCAATATGGCTGGCATGATGAAAAAAGTTCAAAAAATGCAAGCAGATATGAAGAAAATGCAAGAAGAATTAAAAACTCGCACAGTAGAGGCTTCCGTTGGTGGCGGTGCTGTAACAGTTGTGATGAACGGTGAAAAAATCATCGAGTCTTTGAAATTGAATCCAACTGCAGTTGATCCTGAAGACGTAGAAATGTTAGAAGATTTAGTGATGGCTGCTGTAAACGAAGCTAGCAAAAAAGTAGACGACCTCTTGGCTCAAGAAATGGGCAAAGTAACTGGTGGTCTTAACTTGCCAACAGGTTTATTCTAAATGACAAACGCTTTAGAACGGCTCGTAGAGCAGTTGCGCCGCTTGCCAGGTATCGGATCCAAGTCGGCTAGACGCTTGGCCTATCATTTGGTAGAAATGCCGAAGGAAGAGGTAGACCGTCTCGTGGAAACCATCGTAGAAGCGAAGGGGGCTACGCGTCACTGTTCTATTTGCTTTAACTTATCAGCTCAAGACCCTTGTGAATTCTGTAGCAATCCGAACCGCGATCAAACGACGATTATGGTCGTTGAAACATCTCGCGATGTCATTGCTATCGAGCGCAGTGGTGACTATAAGGGCTTATATCACGTATTGGAAGGTGCTTTGTCCCCTATGGAGGGCATCGGTGCTGATGATATTCGCGTAAAAGAATTGATTGCCCGCCTTCGGGATGGTGTCGTACAAGAGGTTATCCTCGCCACTGACCCAGACGTAGAAGGGGAGGCGACAGCTCTCTATTTGGCGCGTTTATTAAGCCCAAGTGGCATTAAGGTAACGCGTATTGCCCGCGGTGTTCCTGTGGGTGGCGATATCGAATATGCGGACGAATTAACGCTAGGCGGTGCCGTAGTGAACCGTCAAGAAATGAAAGGATAATATGGAAGCTTTATTAGCATCAACACCGATTTCTGCGGTTATTTCCATTGCTGTAGCCTACATCGCTTTCAAAGTGGCATTTTTCACGCTTAAAAGAGTAGTTTTAAATGCTGCAACAGGTGCTTTAACGTATTGGGTATGTGTGAATGTGCTTAATATTCCTATGGACATTGGCCTGGGTACATGGGCATTGACTGCACTTTTAGGACCTATTCCAATGCTCATTGCTGCCGGATGGTACGGCTTTTTAAAATAGGAGGACCTCATGCTTATCAATCGTGAACAACAACGCGTTATTGATGAAGTTGAACAGAATATCCTCTTGTTAGCGTCCGCTGGGACGGGAAAAACGAATACACTTGCTTATCGAGTGGCTCACCTCATCGAGGGCGGCTATGCGAAGGCGGAGAATATCTTGTGCATGACCTTTACGAACAAGGCGGCAAACGAGATGAAAGACCGCATTCAATCGCTCGTAGGCAGTCCTGCAAAGGCTGTGGAGGTTAGTACATTCCACAGCTTTGCTTTTTCGTACTTCAACAAGAGGGTAAGCGCAATGAAACCTTGTATACGGATGTAACGATCTTTGATGAAGAGGATTGCAAGGAATTGTCTGAACCGTATCGTCCAGGTAAGTTGCGAGAAATGTCCTTTGCCAACATCATCGGTATGGTAAAAGAATATCGCTCCTTATATGGCTTTTATTCTGATGATCTCGTAGGCGATTATAAACAAACTATTGAGCGTTTACAAAAGGAACAGCGTCCTGCTATTGAGCAACAGTTCTCTAGCTTTGGCAATGTGCTATACCGTGAACTCCATGACTTCTTGAACCATGGGCACGAATGGATTGCCGCCTATGATGAAAGCTTAGCCTCGGTACATGGTCTAGATTTCACAGATCTCATTTGCGGTGTTCATCGCCTATTCCAAGATCCGGTAGTTCGGGAGCGTTGGCGTAGCCGTTATAACTATATTTCTGTAGATGAAATGCAAGATACAGGCGTACTAGAGTACAAGGTATTAGAAATGCTTTGGGAAGGTAATCACGTCCTATTATGTGGTGACTATTTCCAAACCATATACGAATGGCGTGGGTCTGATCCATTCCGTTTGCTCAAGCAGTTTGATGCGGACTTTAAGCCTTTAAAAATCATTTTCTACGAAAATTACCGCTCTAACTGGACGCTCTTTACGATGGCTTTCAAAACATTGCAGAATATGTTCCCTGATCTGGTAGGCTCTATCTATACTGAATTGCCTCGCGCCAATAGTGAAAGAAAGGGCAAACCTGTTCTCATAAAAGGCTGTAAAAATAGCTATCTTGAGGGAGATATATCTATGAAGCTATCTGCGCCTTGCCAAAGGATGCCAATATTGGCGTTTTAGTACGGGATAATAAAAAGGCACAACGGCTGAGCGACTCCTTTGAACGCCTCAACAATGAAAAACCTGAAGACGAACGTCGTCACTTTATGATTATTGACGAGTTTAAATTCTTTAGACGTCAAGAAATCAAAGACGTTATGGCTTACTTTAAACTGCTTATGAACCCGAATGACTCCGTCAGCGCTAAGCGCATTATAAAACGCTATGTTGCTGGTATCGGTGACGCGCGTATCGCAGCTATTGAAAGCCCTGAGACGCGACAAGTGGGCTTAAAATTGACGGACTTTATGGATATGCCTATCTTTTGAAGCAGAGCCTTATGCGAAGCTCGTCAGTGGTTTAGAAAATCATGAGGTTGTGGTGTATGACGTAGAAAGTACTGGTACCGATACGTCTCAGGATCGTATCATTCAAATTGCGGCCATCCGCATCGATGAAAATGGGCAGGTCCTAGAAACCTTTGAACGCTTTATCAACCCAGGCGTACCTGTGGGACAATCCGAAGAGGTACACGGCTTCTCTGATGCGTATTTACAAGAACACGGCGAAGAACCCAGCCATAGTGCTACAAGCCTTTAAGGAATTCTCTAAGAATGCCATTATCGTAGGCCACAATGTAAACTACGATGTGACCATCTTTACTAATGAATTAGCACGCCATAATTTAGGTAATCCAGAGTTCAAGGCTATCTACGATACACTCGATATTTACCGTCGTTTCTATCCTAATTTGCCAAATCATAAACTGGGCTTCTTAGCATCAGAGTTTCCTATCAATCATGAGCCTACGCACAATGCGATGGACGATATCTTTGGCCACTGCACAGCTTTTTAATCTATGCAGTGAAAAGAAAATATCGTGCCTACAACGACTGGTCGTATGGTGGCAATCAATAAGTATAAGGCTGCTTTCACCAATATTGCGTCCCAAATGGCAACGTTACGTAGAAAGGCCTATACGGAATTGCCAACGAAGTTATTGGCGTACATTATGAATCAAATGGGGGTTCTAGAATACTATAAATCCCATGGGGAAGCGGCAAAGGTAGAGCATATACGGGATCTATATCGCATTATGGAAAAAAATTAGATGCTGCCTATGAGGGTCCCGGCTGGTTTAGCTCGATTAAATCAAATCTTGCAGATGGCGGCCCTTACCGCAGGTGAGCCAGCTCAACAGGTACGAAACGAAGACCGCATTCCTATCATTACCATCCACCAAGCAAAGGGGAGCGAGTTTGACCATGTATTCCTAGCAGGCCTCAACGAAGGTACTTTCCCAAGCCCGTTTGCCATTGCAGAAGGGCGTGAAGATGAAGAAAAGCGATTATTCTATGTGGCCATAACGCGCCCTAAGCAAGAGCTGACCATTACCTTTGAACAAACGAATATACGTGGACGAGCGGTTCAACCAAGCTCGCTACTGAACTATATGCCACGAGACAATGAACTCGTAGAAAGGAGATACTAATGGCGAGAAAAACACATCGTCCCGACGATATTTTGTGGACCGTAACTACCGCAGATATAGACGCTGCACGTAGTGAAAAACAGGATGTTACATTAGGTGAAGTATTAGATTCAAAATATCCTCGTAAGTCTTTAGTAAAGTTATTTGAGGAAAAACTAATCCACATCAACGGCCATAAAGCAACCCCAAAGGATGTTATCTCCGAAGGTGACGAGATTTGGATTGCCATGGCGAAGGAAAAAATAGATTATGAACCAATTGAAATGAATCTACATATCTTATATGAAGATGATGATCTCCTCATTGTGGATAAGCCGGCTGGTGTGACAGTAAACTCCAAAGACCAAGTATCCCTTGCCAATGGTGTGGCTTACTACTTTAAAGAACATGGCATTAAGCGAAAGGTACGTTTCTTGAATCGCTTAGATAGAGATACAACGGGTTGTATTGTGATTGCTAAAAGTGGATTAGCCCAAAGTCTTTATCAACAGCAAATGGATGATAATACCTTTGAAAAGTGGTATATGGCTACTGTGGAAGGCATCGTAGAAGCTGATGAAGATTCCTTGGTATTCCCTATGGAACGCAGTGCTGATGGGATTCATTACGAAGTAAATCCTAAGGGAAAAGAGACTCGTACAGATTATTCCGTCCTATGTAGACATCAATCACAGCCTGTGGATAAGTCTGTGAATAAGTCCAAAAATTTTGTGGATATAGCATCAAAAAATGTGGATATAGAACTACCAGATGTGGATAAAAGTGGTCAAAATGTGGACAAATCTGTGTATAACTCCCAAGAATGTGGATATACAGAGGTTTTAGTCCGTTTGTACACAGGAAAAACACATCAAATTCGTGTGGCTTTCAGCCATATAGGTCACCCTCTCATAGGGGATATCTTATATGGCGCACAACCAACGGGGCAGCCGTTCCAATTGCGTGCCCAAAAGGTTGTATTTACACACATGCGCACAGGCGAGCGTATTACGGTTACCGCATAATTACCTCTAATTACTTTTATACTTATCACTAGGTAAGTATGAAGAAGTGCGTAATATATATTACGTATTAATAATTAGATAGCAGTTTGTTAACAATGGATCTACACTATAGATTGTGAAGTCACAATACATCAAATGTTCTAATTGAGAAATGAGAATTATTGATAATTCAGTAAAATCAATGATTTTATAGAAATTTTTTAAAAAATATAATGACAAATGATAATCGATAAGCTATAATAGAAATGTAAATAAATCGATAGGCTTCGATTTATAGCTTAGTTAATTGAATGTAAGAGGTGTAGTTTAATATGATTTTGCAAGAAAATAGTGCAGCACGTAATCGGGGGATTACGCTTGCTAGTATAAAAGGTATTATAGGTAACGTCGTTCTCGTTATTTTTAAAATGATTGTAGGCCTTGCGTCTAACTCTATCGCCATCATCCTTGATGCGGTAAACAACTTAACAGATGTTTTGTCCTCTGTATTGACTATTGTTGGTACAAAATTAGCAGCTAAAGATGCCGATAAAGAGCATCCATTTGGTCACGGTCGTATAGAGTATATGACTACGATGGCTATTGCTTTCATCATCCTTGGTGCAGGTCTTGGATCCCTCAAGGAATCCATAGAAAAAATCATTCATCCAGAGGTATCTACCTTTGATATTCCCAAGCTTGGCGATTATCGCCGTTGCTATTGTTGTGAAAGTAGTGATGGGCCGTTATATTAAGGCTCAAGGCGAGAAATACAAATCTGATGCGCTCGTAGCATCTGGTATAGATGCGCTCTTTGATGCGGTGATTACCTTTGCTACATTAGTATCTGCAGCTTTAGTATTCTTCTTTGACTTTGATATTCAAGGTTATGTAGGTGCGGTTATCTCTGTTTTAATTTTGAAAGCTGCTTATGACATTTTAAAAGAAATGTATAATCACTTGCTTGGGCGTTCGTGCAGATGATAACTTAGTTCGTGAAATTAAAGAAACTATCGCTCAACATCCAAATGTGGGCGGTGTATATGATTTAGTGTTAAATAATTATGGTCCTGGTGAGACAATTGGATCGGTTCATATTACAGTGCCAGATACGATGACTATGGCAGATATTCATCCACTAACAAAAAGTATCGCCGTTCATCTTTATAAAAAATTTGGTATTGCTATGACCGTTGGCGTATATGCTGAAAACCAACCAAGTTTAGAAGTGCTTGAAGTAAGACAAGCTCTCGACCAAGTTGTAAGTCTATATACACATGTAGTACAAGTACATGCGTTCTACGTACAAGAAGAAAAGAAAGTTATCTACTATGATATTATCTTTGACTTTGACGAAGAAGATCCGCAGGGTACATTAGAAAAAATTAAAGCAGAAATGCAAAAACGCTGCCCTGAATATACACAATTTGCTATTGTGGATACTGATTTTAGTAACTAATTCAGAAAAATTACAGCTAATGTTATAAAACAAAAGACGTTTTTGTCGAGCATTGGTTGAAGCCTTTTCTTTTATTAGATTAGAGATTTAGTTATACTATACATAAGCGAGGTGACTCTATATTGCGATGGAATCAAATAATCAAGAGTACTAGTTTTGAAAAGAAGAATGACTTGATATAAAGTGATATAATACATATAATGTAATTTGTTGTATAAAATATAATTTATTTAGGGGAGTCCTATCTAAGGAGAGATATAATGAAAAAAATTGCTCTTACAACGTTAGCTGTAATGGCAGCTGTTGGTGTATTGGCAGTTCAGCCTGCAGATGCAAAAAAGGTACAACAAGACCCAGTGGTATCACCTATCGAAATGCCTATGAATGATGAAATTCAACAGGTAAATGGTGTATCCAAAGCCACTAATAAAGAAACACAACGTTTGTCTAATAAATTAGCAGACGCTACTAAAGCTATGGTTAAAAAGAACTGGAAAACTATTTATGTTAAAGCAGTGCCTACGGGAGATAAGGCAGCTGTACGTTTCTATTATGTAGATACTAGAGGCCAAGTACATAATGGTCAAGTGATTAGAAATACAGGTTTATCTAAAGGTAAATACATGACAGGTTCTTTGCGTCAAGCTGAAGCTTTACAAGAACTAGTTAACCATTTAGAGCGTACTGGTCAAGAGGTACCGTCCTCTATCGATATCATCATTACGCAAGGTGGATATCGCAGCAAAACGATCTTTAACTACGATGAAGATACAAGCAATCTTCCGGCGTATCAACAACAATATGAACAACAAAACTTCCCTACTATGAAGTAAAAAGAAGAGCCCGTGCTATGCACGGGCTCTTTGTTAAGTCACGTAGACAACTTTTATTAGCTTATGTAATCGACTTTTATTAGATTACGTAGTCATCGGAGTCATCTTTTTTAGGTTTTTTGTAAATTTCTTTTACGCCAGCCATCTCGATAAGTTCTTCTCCAAGAGCATCTTCATCGTCCGTGTTAAGCATGGAGTAGAAGGCCCAAAGGATAACGAACCAAATTGGTGTGAACAAGAGGGCGATTCGCGTGTCTTCGTTTAGCGCTAGAATAGCTAGAACGAAAACGAAGAAACCGAGAATCACGTAATTCATTACTGGATATAGTGGCATTTTGAATTTAGATTGTGCCGCTAACTCAGGGTTTTTCTTGCGATATTTGAGGTGACAAATAACCATCATGGCCCAAATAAAGATGAAGCAGAAGGTAGAGATAGATGTAATCATAACGAATACTGCTTCAGGCATTACGTAGTTAAGTACAACCGTAATCAATAATACGGCTGCAGAGAAAATCGTTGCTTGGTACGGTACGCTGCTGTGCGTTAAGCGACGCATAGAGCTAGGTGCGTGACCGCGTTTAGCAAGGGCATAAATCATACGGCCTGTACTAAAGATACCAGAGTTTGTAGCAGACGCAGCAGAGGTGAGTACCACGAAGTTTACAATGCCTGCAGCGGCTGCGATACCAACAGCGGTAAATACGGCTACAAATGGGCTAGCAGATGGGTTAACGGCCGTCCAAGGGTAAATGCTCATGATGATGGCCAAAGAGCCCACATAGAATAAAATAATACGCAATGGAATATTGTTGATGGCCATAGGAATAACCTTTTCAGGATCTTCCGTTTCACCTGCTGTCAGACCAACGAGCTCGATGCCTGTGAAAGCAAATACAACCATTTGGAATGATAAGATAAAGCCCATCGTTCCGTTCGGGAACCATCCTCCATAGTTCCACATATTACTAAAGGCGGCGACACCCGCATCAGTAGTAAAGCCCGTGAAAATCATGATGATGCCGATAATAATGAGGGAGATAATGGCAATTACCTTAATCAAGGCAAACCAAAACTCCATTTCGCCGAAATATTTTACAGCTGTTAAATTCATTAATAGTAAGGCGACAAGGACAATCAAGGCCGGAATCCATTGGGGTAGCCACGGTATCCAGTACTGCATATAGAGGCCTACGGCCGTCAAGTCTGCCATGGCTAGTGAAAGCCAACAGAACCAGTATGTCCATCCTGTGATAAAGGCAGCTCGATCACCTAAATAATCCTCCACGAAATCGATAAAGGAGTGGTGATTCAAGTTGGATAATAACAATTCGCCTAATGCTCTCATGATGAAGAAGCAGATAATACCTGTAATAAGGTAGGCGAAAATAATGGATGGACCGGCCAAGTGAATGGCTCGACCGGAGCCTAAGAATAAGCCTGTACCAATGGCACCGCCAATGGCGAGCAATTGTACGTGCCGGTTCTTAAGACCTCGTTTTAACTGATGCGTATCAGACATAGTAAAGACCTCTTTTCTACAAACTATCTACAAATATAAAAAGCCATGGATACACCATAGCCTCTATAATCTATAGAATCTATAAAACTATTTTCTTATAATACAGTATCTATTGTAAAAAGTCAAATGTATTTATACAGTGGACATATAGAAAAAATAGTATTATTAATATACGAATAAAAGAGAAATTATTCATTTTAAGAGAATACTTAGCCTTAAAAGGTTTCTAAAATTTGCTATAATGATACATAGAGTATATTTTACGTAAAACGGTGGAGGCTATTATGAGACGACAAGATCGCATGGTTACCAATATAGATGAAATTAAAGGTATTTTAAGTAGCACTCGTATCATTCATCTAGGTCTGATGGATGGTGATTACCCTTACGTGGTGCCCTTACATTTTGGATATGAATTTATAGATGAGGTACTTTATATCTATGTACATGGCCATTATGAGGGGAAGAAGTTTAGTTTGATTCAAGCGAATCCACATGTATTTATTGAAATTGATGGTAGCGATGAAGCCCTCGTTTCAGGTGGAGATATACCATGTAAATATAGCTCGGTATACTCTAGTGTGATGGGTCGTGGAGAGGCTACCTATTTAGAGGCTATTGATGAAAAGTCTCATGGCTTACAAGTATTGATGAAACATCAGACAGGTCGTGAGTTTACTTTTACGGAAGCCATGGTAAACTCTGTAGGCGTAGTTCGAAATTAAAGTTGTTGATTATTCGGCTAAAAGACGAAGACAACTTGAACAAGATGCTATTATGCCGCCATTAACTAAATAATGATACAACAATCCTATTGAACTCTATTATGATATAGCGTTCAGTAGGATTTTTTTGCCAAAAAATATAATATAGCTCTCTTATTAGGAGAACTTACTTACAGGATAGATTTTATAAAGGTTTTATGAAGTAGCACGAGCAACAGAATAATAATGGGATTTCTGATATATATAAAGAAATATATCATTATATAAAGCGTATAATCGCTTAATGAGGAGAGAATATGAAAAAATTAATATGTAAATCCATTTTAGCTGCTATAGCTGTTGGTTTAGTATCTATAAGCTATGTATCCGCAGATACTGTTGATCAGTCTGTATCGATTAATAATTCTGAGGCCGCAGCTAAGTCTAAAAATGTTACGCCAAACATGAATAATGCTTCTCTAATTATACAAATACCAAGAATGCAATTAGTAGGCTGGCCTATAATGACTCAAGACAGTGCTCGTAACTTTAAGGGGATAGCAGAGGTTACTCAGAAATTACCGTATGAGGCTGAGGCACCTAGTTATATACCTTTTGGATATCAGCTTTATACAGCACGTCTTGATCGAAATGATGTGCTAGAGGTTGTATATTACAAAGAAATGCACCTATCTATCAGGCTGGGGAAAAATTTATTACTAATGTTATGGCCTATCGAATGGGCTATTCCGTGGATACCGTAAGAGATACAGCGTATATTCCTGCAGAGTATAAGGACTATGAGTGGTCTGAGCAAGGTGAATCTGGCAAGGTGTATTATACAGGTAAGCCAGGAGTACAATTGATCCGTAGCATTACGTGGACGGAAGGTGGCATGGCGTACTCCTTATTCTTCTTAGAACCTGTGAAAGCAGTTGATGCTGAATTCTATAAGGAACATGTGGTACCTGTAAAAAATATAGATAGCTCACGTTATGAATTATTAGGAAACTATCCGGTTACGAAGATTTCAAACAAAACAATTGATGAATATAATAAAGAACGAATGATTCCTTAGTAGATAAACTGATGTTATACAAATTGTATCTAGAACAATATATTGTGTAATAGCGGTAGAATTTGTAATCGCTTATAAAGAGGAAAAAATATGAGAAAAACAATGTATAAGTTCGTTTTAGCTGTTATTGCTGCTGGGTTATTATCTGTAGGAATGGCCACAGCAGAAACGGTAGATACTCCTGATACTACAGATCAGGCTGGATCCACTAAAACACTTAAGCTCGGACATAACTTTAAAAATGTAGAGCCTAGAACTGATAGTTTACAGTGGCACTTTCATGATTGGCCTATAGAGAATACAAAAAAGGCGCATACTTTTAACGGAAAGCTATTAGAGGCAGCAAAGAAGCTTCCATATGAGGCTGAGGTACCTAGTTATATCCCTTATGGTTATGAAATCTATACAGTGCGGCAAGACAAAAATGATGTATTAGAGGTTGTATATTTTATAAAAAATTCCCAAACATATCGAGTTGGGAAGAGAAACTCTGGTAGTATTTTCGTTTATAGAATGGGCTATTCAGTGGAAGATGTAAAAGATGTACCGTATGTTCCTGCTGAGTATAAGGACTTTGAATGGTCTGAACAAGGTGAATCTGGCGAAGTCTTATACACCGGGGATCCAGCAGCACAACTAATTCGCAGCATTAAGTGGACAAAAGACGGTATGGCATATTCCTTATTGTTCTTAGAATCTGTGAAATCAGTTGATGCTGAATTCTATAAGGAACATGTGGAGCCTGTAAAAATATAGATAGCTCATGTAGCGACTTTATTTGGAATAAAGCGGAAACGTGTGTAACCCGCTCAAAGAGGAGAGAATATGAAGAAAACTAATAACATCTGCTGTTTTATGTGCCGCGATGGCTACTGCAGTAAGCACCTTTGGCGTACAGCCAGTTAGTGCTACATACCCGTTAATTGATAAAAATGGTAATACCGTTCCTGTTGAACGAGATGTAGATAATAAAGAGCTCATCGATGATAATAAAAAAACTCGCTGATCGTTATCGTTGGTATGATCAAGTTGATGATTATGATTTAGTTAAAACTAATATTGAGAGTACCGCGCAGGAATTTGGCTATCCTATACAAGTTCCGTCTTATATGCCTAAAGATTATGCAGTACGTGATGTAAAAGCCAAGGACCATGACGTATTAGAAATCGTTTATACAGAAACGGGCCGTGATGGAGAATTTGGTCCGAAATTAACCTTCTCTAATACAGATATTGTATATCGCATGGGTTGGGCTATCGATACAGTGGTAACGCCTATATTAGAAAAGACAAAGTATAATGCTAAGGATGCAGTTAGCTTTACTACCCCTAATGGGACCGCTGTACATACGTTAAGTCCTAGTAAAGACTCTATTAAAATTGCTTACTGGGAAAAAGATAATAAAGTTTATATGCTCTACTTTGCTTCTTTAAGAAATCAAAGCTTTGTAAGCAAAATTGTAGACTCTGTAGGTCCCGTGAGTAATGTAGCCGCTGATGATACTCGACTACGTGGTGACCGCAATGATGAGCAACATATTGAAGAACCTGTTAAACAAAAGGTTGAAATAGATTGGCCTCCTTATGAAACGATTGGGTTGCCATTGCGTACACATACGAATTCTGTGTGGCCTATACTTACTAGCAAAACCATCGGTCTACCTAGCGGTGTAATTAATGCATCTCATAAGATGTCCTATGACGTATCTGTACCAAGTTATTTACCGTTTGGCTATACATACTATGCTACACATTTTTATGACAATGATGTATTAGAAACTGTATATTGGAAGCAAGGTGAAGAGTATCAAGAACGCAGTGGCCGTTGGGTAACTCATACGATGGTCTTCCGCATGAGCTACTCTATGGATACTGTACGGCCTGAAGAATATATCCCAATGGAGTATCATGACGTACATTGGAGCGACTCTACTCCAATAGGGGAGGTTCACTATACAGGGGATGTAGATAAGGGCTTAGTACGCAGTGTTACGTGGTACAAGGATAATATGGCGTATTTCTTGTTCTTCCAAGTGCCTGTAAAAGCATCTGAAGCAGACTTTTTATAGAGATCATGTAGTGCCGTTAAAAGATATCGATCCAAGTCGTACAGACTTAATTGGTGTAAAAACAATTCGTTAATACTAAATAGCAATAAGAATGTATAGTACAATTTTTGATATCATAGAGCATTAGCATTTATCGAAAATAGTACATAATAAAAAGAACCTATCTCCTAGATATATTTGAACCGACCCCTTAATGTTAGACCAAAAATCTTAACGTTAAGGAGGTCGGTTTTTCTATGGCAAAATATGATCTTATATTTAATTAAGTCGTTGCATATCTAAATGGCGAGGTGGATATGAGTGTTTAACTTCAAGTATGGTGTAAAGACTACATCGCAGGTTCGTCGTTGGATTAGTGCATTTAAAGAATTTGGTAAAGATGGTTTGTGTCAGCGAAATAGCTAAGATATACTTCAGAATTTAAGCTGGCTGTGGTGAGTCGCCGCCAACACGAAGTGAATTATCCGTATCAGCAAATTGCATTTACAATATGGGCTGAATAATCCTTCATTAATAGCTCGCTGGAAATCAGTTTATGAAATATGGGACCAATGCGCTTTTGTCCGAGCGACCGAAAGGACGAATACCTACCATGAGTCGAACAGATGAAAAAGCAAAGATTACCACATACTAAATCACGTAACCAAAAGAAAAATTAACACCAGAGCAAGCTCGTATTACAAGGGTGGAAAAACAATTCGCTATGCTCAAATAGAAATTGCCTATTTAAAAATTGAGGAGATTGCGCCTCGAGGACGCTCGAAAAATATAGAAAGAACAGCAAGAATCATTAGCAGTCTCCGAAGAAATTCAAACTAACTGAGATTCTTGCTGCCCATTCAAAAGCAGCATATATGTACTGGCAACAGCGCTTTGATGATGGTCAGATGTGCAAATACGAATAGCTATTGAAGATATTCTGAGACCATCCAATTGTGGATATAGAAGGTTATTGCAACTTTGTTGCGTCGCGAGTATTGTTAATAAGAAACGATTGCAACGAATTATGCAAAGTTCAATCTGCAAGTAATAGCATTCTCCGTAAGAACCAGTATAACTCATATAAGGCGTTAAGGACGGATTGCACCTAATCGCATTAAGCGTAGATTCTGTGCAGTCAACCACATCAAAGTGCTACTAGATACAACTGAATTTAAGTATTATTATGAACTAGATGCAACGGTGCTGAAAGGTTGGAAAACATATAGATCCATTTGTGGTTATATAATCATGAAATTATTAGTTTTAGTATAAGTCCTACACCATCGGCTGAGTCTATACTTTCAGCACAACAACAGGCGATTGAAAAGACTGCCGATGCTAGTATCGACGGACATTTCATTCTGATAAGTGGTTTGGGGTTACCAAATAGAAAGCGTATCCAACAATTTAAGTGCATAACATATTTCAAAGGTATGTCTAGAGAGGTAATTGTCTTGACAATTCACCAATGGAAAACTTCTTTGCTATCTTAAAACAAGAGATGTATTATGACAATATCTTTCATGGTTATGATGAGTTAAAATGGCGATTGAAAACTATATTATATTACAATACTAAACGAATTAAGGAAAGATTGAATTTAGCTAAGTCCAATTGACTATCGTTTAGCTACTACTATAACATAAAATTCCGAGCAACCAGTTTTGGTTGCTCAAATAAAATCCTACTTTTTAGAGGTCACTACAATTACTAATGTCTTTTGGAATAGGTTCTTTTAGTATATGTAATTTACATACATTTAGTTCTTAGCGTATTAGTGATTATAGCAATCAAATGTTACTTTCATTAATAGCTTGATTATGAGTATACGTTAATTAGAAGAATACGTAACGGATGATAACGAGTACCGCCAATACGTACATAATCCAGTTAACCTCTTTGGCACGACCAGAAATGATCTTGAGTAGAGGGTATGCAACGAGACCTGCAGAGATACCGTTAGCGATGCTATATGTGAAATGGCATCAAAACGATAACAAGGTATGCGGGGAAGCCTTCTGTCCAATCATCGAAGTCGATATTTCTGATAGCACCTAACATGAGGGCACCAACGATGATAAGAACAGGAGATGTTGCTGCGTTTGGCACCAAGGATACGATTGGAGCTAAGAACAAGCAAATTAAGAATAATACGCCTGTTGTGACAGCCGTTAAGCCTGTACGGCCACCAGCACCTACACCTGCTGCACTTTCAACAAAGGCAGTAATCGTAGAAGTACCGAGCAACGCGCCAGCACTAACGCCGATAGCATCGACAGTCATCGCTTTACCAAGACCTGGGAATTTACCAGATTTAGGATCTGCAATTTTCGCCTCTGTAGCAGTACCAATCAAAGTACCCATGGAGTCGAACAATTCTACGAAGGTGAAGGAGAAGATAATCGTGATTAAGCCCATGTGGAGCGCACTAGGAATATCTAATTGAAGGAATGCTGCTTTAGAGAAATCAGGAACTGCTAATACAGTGAAGTTCTCAGGCATTGTGGAAAGGCCAGTAGCGTAGGAAAGAATTGTTGTTACTGCCACACCAATCAAGAGAGAACCTTGAATTTTACGAGCCATCAATAGAGCCGTAAAGATGAGGCTGAATAGTGCTAACAATGTTTCGCCACTGTGCAAATTACCAAGCGTTAAGAGCGATTCGGACGCAGGGGGCACTAAATTACCGTGCGTTTGCACAACTTGACCTAAGGAGTTTGGAGACAAACTAATGGAGATAGCCATCAAGCCGGATAACTTTAAGCCGATGATAGCGATGAAGAGGCCGATACCAACGGTAATGGCAACCTTCATAGAGGCGGGGATGCCTTCAACAATCATTTGTCGTATCGATGTAAGTGTTAATACGAGGAATACGAGACCTGAAATGAATACCGCACCCAATGCCGTTTGCCAAGTTACGCCCATGCCGAGAACTACGGTAAAGGAATAAAAGGCTAAGAGACCAACCCCAGGAGCGAGAGCAATCGGATAGTTAACGAATAACCCCATGGAAATCGTTACGAGCCCAGCGCCTAAAGCTGTTGCGATGAGGACTGCATCTTTATCCATGCCTGCAAGACTAAGAATGTTTGGCGCCAAGAATAGGATGTACGCCATCGTGATAAACGTAGTAATACCAGCTAAAATTTCGGTTTTAACAGTTGTACCGCGTTCACTGAGTTGAAATAGTTTATCTAACATTAGATAACATCCTCCCATATGAAATTAAAAAAATACCCAAATAAAATATTTCGATATATGTATAGTGTATCATATTTCCCACCATTTTTTGTATGAATTTGTGATATACTATAAATATATTATGAAATGACTTAGAGGTTAACTTATGAAAATATCTACAAAAGGGCGTTATGCCTTACGGATATTGGCGGATATTGCAGAATATGGTGTAGAAAAAAATGTACCAATTCGTGAGATTGCAGAACGCCAAGGACTTTTCCGATAAATACTTAGAGGGGATTGTATCTCGTCTATCCTCAGCAGGCCTCGTTAAAAGTGGCCGTGGCAAATACGGTGGATATCGCTTGGTAAAAGCTCCATCTGAATACAATGTATATGAAATTTTATATGCTGCAGAGGACTCTATTGCTCTCGTATCTTGCTTAGAAGATGATGTAGAACCATGTCCTATGTTTAACGATTGCTTGACTGCTCCGTTGTGGCAGTATTTGCAAGATGAATTCCGTCATGTAATGGAACGCGTTTCCTTGCAAGACGTAATGGATCACAAATTCCCAACGGAATAAATGATAGTCTAATCTAGATGTTTCAGTATAAGCACTAGTATTATTAGTATTAGTACTAGTTAGTACCTATTAATATGGCTATCTGTTAGGTAATGTATGGAAAGAGTCGCGTTTCGTATGCGGCTCTTCTTTATATCTGTATTAATTTGAGTAAATAAGCTCGGTTACTTGATTAGCTTAATACCTTTGATGAGCTAAACAAGCTATATAAGATATACGATTATATGGGGAGGAGGTCAATATGAGTACAACTAAATATGATGCTCGAGGTGGCATGCGCAATGTATGGATTATTACGGCTAGTATGACTGTGCTTGCCATATGCTACACCATGATTATTCCTTTCTTACCGATCTATCTATTGGAATTAGGTGTACCAAAGGATGATGTAGCCCTTTGGTCTGGCCTTGTCTTTGGCATTACCTTCCTCATCGCCGGCATTATGGCGCCTATATGGGGTAAAATTGCGGATAACAAGGGCAAGAAACGGATGGCCTTACGAGCTGGCTTTGCGATTGCCGTTTCCTATATTCTCATTGGTATGGTTAGCAATGAGTATGAACTATTGCTAGGCCGTGCCTTTGTGGGCTTTGCCAATGGATTTTATCCTGCAGCTATGACCATGGTGTCCCTCAGCGTCGATGAGAAACAGGTAGGCCGCGCTCTTGGTATTTTCCAAACAGGGCTTAATTTTAGGCAATGTGGTTGGTCCATTTTTAGGTGGTGCTATTGAAAGTATCGTAGGCATGCGTCCTGTATTTTATGTGTCTGGTGTTGCTGTACTTATCGCTACCTTTAGCGGTATTATTCTTTGTAAAAGAACCGAAATTACATACTGTAGGTGCTGATGAAAAAGAGCAAGCTGCTCACCCTACAAAATCTACATCCCTTGCGTGAGGACTTTAAAGCAGTCCAACAACAGCCTGTGTTAGTACGGCTATTGTGGATTTTCTTCTTTATGCAATGTGTCATTATGATGCTACAGCCTATTTTGGCTCTTTATGTAGGGGATATGCAAGGCACTATGGAAGGTGCCGCTATTATTTCTGGTACCATCCTCAGTATCGGTGGATTAGCAGGTTCTTTAACGACCAATATTTGGGTACGTATTGGAGAACGAAGAGGTTACTTTAAAACGATTTCCTACTGTATGTTAGGCAGTGGTGTTGTCCTCTTATTGCAAAGCTTACCTGTTGGTATTTGGTGGTTTGGCGTACTACAAGTAATCATTGGATCCTGTATTGTAGGCATTAACCCATCCTTGAGTGCTGCTGTCACACTGAACACAGATCCAAGCTTAGAGGGCGCATGTTTGGTATGACAACGACGGCGCAACAATTTGGGTCTATGGTAGGTCCTGTATTTGCAAGTATAGTATCCACCTACATTGGTATATCCTATGTATTTAGCATTACAGGCTTGCTATTAGTTTATATGGGCTTCCAAGCTCGAAGAATATCCGTACAACATGATTAACATTAAAAAGATACCTTACTTAACTATTACAGCAGTTGAGCAAGGTATCTTTTTTAGTATAACTAGTTTTGTAAGGTTTACATAATATGACCATATTTTATTAGTCCTAACGTTTTGGGTATAACAAAAAGTGATGTTAATCGTTAATCTAAGAATACTGTTTTAGTGCATAATAACAGGCTTTCATACGTTTTTTGTGAATAGCAATCCAATATAGGCTGATTGATTGCTTTTACAAAAATATTGGTATATAGTTAAGTTTAAGGTAAGTCATTTGTCTCACCGTGTGGGACGGAAAGGAGTTATTATGGTCCGTATCGGTCATACTGTACTCGGTGATAAGGGTACAAAAATATGCGTGCCTATTGTGGGCACAACCATGAAAGAAATTCTAGATGCTACTGCGGTTGCATGTAATACGCCGTGTCACGTTGTGGAGCTGCGCATTGACTATTACGAGCGGGCCCACTCCATTGACTCTATTATTGAACTGTTAATGCTCATTAAGCCTCAGTTGAAAGGCCGTGCCTTGTTATTTACTTGGCGCACAAAAGGCGAGGGCGGTGAGAAGTCTATTTCTACCAAAGATTATTTCACAATGCTAGAGCGTCTTATTCCGACTGGATTAGTAGATGCTATCGATATTGAGTTATTCTTCGATCAAGATAGAATGCATAAAACGATAGAGTTTGCCAAAGTGCATGGTGTAACGATAGTTATGAGTAATCATGATTTCCATGGTACACCAAGCCACGAGGTTATTGTAAATCGTCTCATTCAAATGAAAAAATTCTTGGCGGATGTACCAAAGATGGCTGTTATGCCTCATACAACAGGGGATGTATTAACCCTCCTTGAGGCAACGGCTGAAGTTAAAGCCTTGTATCCATCTGACCCAATCATCACGATGGCCATGGGGCCATTGGGGACTGTTACACGCGCAGCAGGTGCATTATTTGGTAATGCTATGACCTTTGCCTCCGCTGGCAAAGCATCGGCACCGGGTCAAATCGATGTGCATGAACTAAAGCGCATCCTCGATACCCTCGACGTAGATGGCGTCTTCGATGAACAACAACACAAACGCATAAAAGTGCATTAAAAAAGTCGGCAAGAGCCGACTTTTTTATATATTCATACCTTGCGTTAGTACTTTTTTAATTATTACAGTTTTTATTTTTTTATAGAGTATAAGACAATATAATGTTTTAGTGACCATTTTTTTCGAAAATAATATATTTCATTATTAGTCTTATATATAGGATATCGTTCTGGGAAAATATCAAGTGAAAAGACTGCATTTCGAATTTCGGCTTGTCTTTGTTGAATCAGATTCAAATCTTGAGTAAATTCTTTTAAATTTATAATGATATTTTTAACTTCTTTTTCAGCAAGCTTACTAAATAAAACTTTATAGCTCATAAAAGAAGACCTTCTCTCTTTAGTTGCTCAAAAAGTTCTTCAGCTGAAATTAAGTTACCTTGTTCCATATCTATATATGCCATTTCCAGTAGCTGGTCGATTTCTTCGTCAGTAAGAAAGTCTGCATTCATAGAGTCACAAGCGATAGGCTTGTTTACTGACTTAGGAATTGCTTTTGAAAATTGTATTTGTTTGGAGATTAGTGTAATCAATAATGATATAGTTAATCCCATTTCTTTTAAGATAGCTGTTGTTAGTGTTTTGACTTTAGGGTTTATACGGATATTGAGTATGCCTGTTTTATCAATTTTATCAAAGGATATTTCTATTTCGTTTTGTTGTTGATGTTCCGTATGTATTTATAGTATCTGAGGCCTTTAATGTTGTTTGGGGTTGTTCGTAGGTGCCGTTATTGTTGAGTGTACTTGGCGTTGGTGTTTTCATCTGTAGATGTTGTTGGTAAAGCAATGGCGAAAGGAATGCGACGTTCTTTTAATAATTTGACGAAATAGTGCGTCTAGCATAGAGGTGTAGGATAGTCCCTGTGCCTTTAATATGCTAGATACTTCCTGTTTTAGATCTTCATTGATGCGGACCTGTAGGTTTACGGTTTTCATAATATCTCTCCTAACGTTCTTTCGGTTGTGACTGCTATGATATGAATACTGTATCGATTTTTATATTAATAGTCAGGTAACTTTTTTTGAATTTTTTTATTTGTAATTACATTGTAATTGCAAATGTGGATTTCTACAAATACATATAAATACATAGAGAATATAAAAAAAGCAGTAGTTATCTTAGGGATAAACTACTGCTTTTCAGTACTATATCTATTGAAGTTTCAGATATGAGTTTTAGTTTTATCTAGAAATACAGATGTAAATATAATTACTTATAAATCTGTTGAGAATCTTACCAATTCAGATATAGATGCTCTTACCGATGTATCTGTAAAGTATTTTTACAAATATGATATATAAACTCTTACAATAAGTTTGCTTCAAAGTCTTCTAGGATTGCTGCTACTGTTTCTGGTGCATTGCGATTATGTTCTACGATGCATTGTGCAAAGCTTTCATACATTGGTGTACGGGTTTCTTCAAGTTCGCGTAAGCGCTCGATGCCGCCGCTAGAAAGGACACGACCGGAGGTAGATAGGTTTTCTACTGGTTGTGTTAATTGGTAAATGCGACCATTTTGGCGTAGGTGCGCGTAGTTTTTAGGCACTGTTACACAACCGCCGCCAGTGGAGATAACGAGGCCCGTTTCTGTACCGAATTTTGCAATCATTTCTGCTTCTTTTTCACGGAAGGCCGGTTCCCCTTGTTCCGTAATATATGTAGAAATATCTCCAATTTCTTTTTCTAGTTCTTGATCTACATCTACGCAAGTGCGGCCCATTTTTTCTCCAAGGGCTTTGCCAACAGTTGTTTTACCTACACCAGGCATACCGATGAGGATGATATTTTCCTTTTCACGGCGCATATCTCGTAAGATTTGTTCGATTTCCTTTGTACCAAAGCTTTCACCTTGGAAATGGTTAGCCGCCTCAACGCCTTGTGCCACGAGGAATGGCAGGCCATCACAGTGAGGAACATCCATCATTTCCGCTTGGAGTAGTAGAATTGTGCGGCGTGGATTGTAGATGAGGTCGATAACACCTTCTAGCTTGGAAAACTGCATAAGATCGATGAGGCTAGCCGGATTGTGAGGATACATACCGATAGGTGTACAGTTAATAATAATCTGCGCTGTTTCGTAGTAATTAGGGGCATCGTTGTAGAACGGAGCCGTTTTACGAGATAAATGCGTGATACTCTTAGCACCTAAGTCTTCAAGTGCTACGTGAACTGTAGCAGAGGAAGCACCATCGCCTAGAATGATACATTCCTTGCCAGATACATCGATACCAGCATGTTTTAGTGTAAATACAAAGCCATCATAGTCTGTATTATAGCCATGCCATTTACCGTCTTTGCGGACCATCGTATTTACACAACCGATGCGTTCTGCACGAGGGTCAACTACATCACAAGCCTCAAGGGCATTTACCTTGTAAGGGAAGGTAATATTGATGCCTTGTAGTTCAGGATCATCAAAGAACTCTTGCAATTGGCTTGGTTCTTTTTCAAATAATTCGTAATTTGTATTTCCTAACACACTATGAATGTGAGGGGAAAAGCTATGGCCCAACGTACGGCCAAGTAAACCAAATTTCATAGGACCTCCTAGGTCAATATACATAGAATGGCTAATAGGCTGGTACCTATTAGCCATTTGAGTTTTATAACTATATTCATTGTACTATATATGCCCTGATAGGGACTAGTAGGGATGAATATATTAGTTTTCAGGATAATTACCGAGTAAGCGGAACTTATCTTGTGATGTATGAAGCTCTGCTAGAACGGATAATACCTTTGGATCTGCTAAGGATGCTTCTAAATCGAGGTAGAACAAAAACTCAAAGTTATGGCCTACGATAGGACGAGATTCGAGTTTTGTAAGGTTTACGCCGATATTAGCAAACTTGGTAAGTAATGTACCGAGCCCCCCTGGAGCATGGCTTGCTGTGGTTACCACAGAGATTTTATTAGCCCCTGGGTATACATGGAAGTCCTTGCTGATGCAGATAAAGCGCGTATAGTTGTTATCGCTATTTTGGATATTGCGCATCAATGGAGACAAGTTATACAAGTCTGCACATTGCGGTGCTGCAATAGCTGCTATGCCTGGGTCATCACTAGCTGCCACCATTTGTGCTGCACGAGCCGTGTTATCGAAGGAACGTAACTCTACGCCTTCTAATGTATCTAGAAAGTGACTGCATTGGCCCAATGCCTGAGGGTGGGAGATGATCGTATGAATATCTTCTAATTTAGTACCTTTTTTCACTAGTAAGTCGTGAGAAATCCAAAGGCGTGTACCGCGCACGATATAGCATTTACGCTCTTCTAAGAGGTCGTATACTTCTTTTACAGAACCATTGGAGCTATTTTCGATAGGTAATACACCAAATTGACATTCGCCGGATTCTACCGCATCAAATACAGCACGGAAACCCGTTACGTAGTGAATTTGGCTGAGGGGCAATAATTTATCACACGCCATTTGAGCATTACTGCCGAATACGCCGGCACAAGCTACGCTGCCCCGTTGCGGTGGCAAGGTAGGGGACTGCTCAATGGCTTTTTTCATTTTTATTGTGAACTCATTATCTTGGAATAATTGTTCAGACTGATAGGTACGGCTCAAGCTAAATAATGCTTCGAAGAAACGACGTGCATATAGATCGAGATCCGGGCCTGCATCTCTCGTTACTTTGTCGAGAATATCCCGTTCCCGTTTGGCATCGTAAATGGCCTTGTTCATTTCTTTCTTTGCCGCCGCGACGTCCTTGGAGAGTTCCATGCGCTCTTTGAAGAGGGCGAGCATTTGGTCGTTTATGTCGTTAATCTTAACGCGTACTTCATCTAAGTTCATGGTCAATATCTCCTAAGAAATCAAGAATGACAAGGGCTGTAACAGCTTCGATTACAGGTACTGCACGAAGCGCTACGCATGGGTCGTGACGACCTTGGATTGTGAGCAATGTGTCCTCTTTTTGTGAAAGTGACACAGAATGTTGTTCTTTATAAATGGATGGTGTTGGCTTGATACCTACTTGCATAACGAGGGGCAAGCCGTTAGTTATACCGCCTTGAATACCACCGCTATTATTAGTTGTGGTTGTAATCTTGTCACCATCCATGGTGAAAGCATCGTTTACTTCGGATCCTAGGCGAGAGCACATATCAAAGCCACCGCCAAAGGATATGCCTTTAATGGCTGGTACGCCCAAAGATAACGCGAGCTAATCGGTTTTCAATGCCATCAAAGTTAGGATTGCCTAATCCAATTGGTAGACCTGTAGCTACGACCTCAACGATACCACCGGTGGAGTCGCCGTCTTTTTTTAGTTTCATGACCAAGTTTTCTACTTCGCTGCGTTTATCTGCATCGAGCATAGCAATTGGCTCTGTCGCGATGTTACCAAGTGCTTTCATATCTGGGTGAACCATATTGATAGGAGCATCTTGGATAGTACCAACCTGTTTCAAATGGCCGTGAATTTCAATGCCTTTTTCGCGTAATAGTTGGATAGCAATGCCACCGGCTACGCATAGAGGTGCTGTGAGGCGTGCCGAGAAGTGGCCGCCGCCTCGCATATCTACCTTGTCACCGTAGCGCATACGAGCTGTAAAGTCCGCATGAGATGGGCGAGGAATGTCGCGAAGGTTATTGTAATCGCTAGAGTGCTGCGATGTATTGCGAATCATAAACGCCAGTGGAGAGCCACTGAGCATGCCGTCCACCATACCTGCTAAAAATTCAGGCACATCGGCTTCCTTACGTTGCGTTTGTAATTGATTTTGACCTGGCGCACGGCGCTTTAAGAAGGCTCTTAGTTCATCGATATCGATGGTGTGTCCACAAGGTAGGCCTTCTACGATACCGCCAATGGCATAGCCGTGAGAGGCGCCAAAGGTAGATACTTGTATGGTTTTACCGAAATTAGATGCCATTATATTAACTCCTACTATATAGTACTTACGACTATTATTGTTATGTATCGAATTACACCAGTTAAGATTAGAAATCTATACCGGTTGTGCATTACCACCTAGTAAGTTCCAGTCCTCAAAGAAGTCTGGATAGGATTTTGTGATAGCTTCGCTATCTTTTAGTGTTACAGGGCTTTCACTGATGAGGGCCATCAATGTACCTGCCATAACGAGGCGATGGTCATTGACGCAATCACCTTGTCCACCTTTAAGTATACCACTACCGATGATATATAGGTCATCACCATCTTCGTGCACCGTACCGCCTAAGTCTCTTACGAGATTTGCAACGGCTACGAGACGATCAGATTCTTTTAAACGTAGGCGAGCACCCTTAACAAAGGAGCTTTCACCTTGGATAGAGCAGGCGAGGGCTGCCATAACCGGCAACATGTCAGGCATTTGCTCGAGATCTGCATGAATTGGCTTGGAAGCGCGACCTGTGACCGTTATATTCATGCCGTCCCATCTAATACATCCTGCAGATTCGATAACTTGCATGATGCGGCGGTCAGCTTGTACAGAATTTTTGTTCATTCCTGTAATCGTAATTGGTTTGCCCGTCATACCAGCGGCTACCATCCAGATTGCTGCATTAGACCAGTCGCCTTCGATTTGGTAATTATCACGGCCGATAAAGGACGCACCAAATGGTACAGTGAAAGCCTCATTGATATTTGTGTCTGGTAAAGTGTGTTCTACTTCGACACCAAAATCTCGCATTGTTTCAGTGGTTAGTGTTACATAATCGCTAGATTGTAGTGGCGTAGTAGAGGTAATAGTAGATAAGCCGATTTGAGGGGCTGCCAACAATAAACCAGAGAAGAATTGACTACTTACATCGCCTACCATGGAGAAATTGCCCCCTTGAAGACGACCCGTCATCGTAAAGGGTGGTTTATCTTGAGAGAATGTTACGCCATGTGCTTTCATTTCGCTTAGCATAGGTTCGAGAGGGACGATCTGGTAAACGACCTTTCGCATCTACGTCCACATCGATTACAGATGGATGCAGCTACAGGTAATAAAAGGCGCAATGTAGTGCCTGATTCGTGAGGAACTACTTTGCCCTTTTGCTGGGATGCAGGACCTGGTGTAACAGTGACAACTTTATTTTCATATACAACGTGAGCGCCCTAAGCCTCGTAAGGAGTCCATCGTAGCATCGATGTCTTTAGAGGTGCGGCTCAGCAATATCGTAGATGGCGAGCTAGCGAGAGCGGCACAAATCAGTGCGCGGTGTGCGTGAGCCTTTGCGGGGATGGACGCGATAGTCCCCGTAGGGATGGCGTTCGTTACAGAATGCATATAAATCTCCTTAATCTAAATAGGTTGCAAGCTCTTCGTGTGTTACTACCTTGAGTTCGCTGTGGCCATAGCTAGTAGGAACAACAATTTTAATGGTAGCCCCTTCGCTTTTTTTATCGTGTTTAGCAGCTGCTAAATTTCTTCTTTTGTTATAGTCGTTGTGGTTGGCAAATCGTGTGCTTCGATGAGAGCCTTTAATTTTTCTAACGCCTCTGCATCTAATTCTCCATGTTTTACAGCACCTTGCGCCATGAGGACCATGCCAATTGCTACGGCATAACCATGGTGCACTTCAAAGTGGCTCGCCTTTTCGATGCCATGACCAAAGGTATGACCTAAGTTTAAAAGAGCACGCACACCAGATTCGCGCTCATCTTGCTCTACGATATCTGCTTTAGCTTGTACGCAACGGGCAATTACGCCACTAACGCTACCGCGATGTTTAATTAATGGTCTGTTTTCTAGTTGGGTTAAAAGACCTGGTACATCGAGGAATCCGTATTTGATAATTTCTCCACAACCATTTTTCCATTCCATGTCTGGTAATGTATTGAGCGTAGTTGGATCGCAGAGAACGAGGATAGGTTGTTTGAAAGCGCCCCATAAGTTCTTACCTGCTTCTAGATTGACCGCGGTTTTACCACCTACAGAGGAGTCTACTGCGGCTAAAAGAGAGGTAGGAACCTGTACATAGTCGATACCACGTAAGTAGGTAGCTGCTGCAAAGCCTGCCATATCACCTACTACGCCGCCCCCAAGGGCAATGAGAAGGTCTTTACGAGTTAATGATTGGGCCGCCATGTATTCCACTAAATCGATGAGTTGATGAGCATTTTTTGAGCTTTCACCAGCCGGGAATACATAATCACAAACAGTATAACCGGCATGTTCCATATTTGCTTTCACAGAGTCCAAATAGTGCGGTGCCACATTGCTATCGCTGACGATAATAACACGACAATTTGGTTTTAACGGTTTAATATAATCGGTGATGCGTTGTAAAGCGCCTTCCTCGATGACAACGTCATACGGTGTGGACGCGTTAATATGGATGCGAGTCATGACAGTTCCTTTCTTAAAAGAATAAGCTAGTATCTATTATAACGGATACTAGCTCATTTGTGTGGTATGTGAGATTATTTAGTGCATTCTACCAATGCTTGGCGCAATGCGATAACTTCTTTCATAAGGCTAGTGAATTGGTCTGGACGTAATGCTTGAGGGCCATCGCATAATGCTTTGGATGGATCGTTGTGAACTTCGATCATAAGGCCGTCTGCACCGCCGCCTACAGATGCAAGAGAAAGTGGACGAACCATGCGGCTCATGCCTGCTGCGTGGCTAGGGTCCATGATGATTGGCAAGTGAGATAATTCATGCATCATAGGGATTGCTGTTACATCTAAGGTATTGCGAGTTTTAGTTTCGAATGTGCGGATACCGCGTTCACATAATACAACTTGTTCATTGCCTTCGGACATGATGTATTCAGCAGCCATCAACCATTCTTCGTATGTAGATGACAAACCACGTTTTAAAAGAACTGGTTTGTTTAATTTACCCACTTCTTTTAAAAGTGTGAAGTTTTGCATGTTACGAGCACCGATTTGAAGCATATCTACGTTATCAAAGTATTGTAATTGGGAAATATCCATAACTTCAGAAACGATAGGAAGACCCGTTTCTTTTTTAGCAAGCTCTAACAATTCCAAACCTTCTGGACCCATGCCTTGGAAGGAGTATGGGGATGTACGAGGTTTGAAAGCACCGCCACGAAGGATAGTAGCGCCTGCTTCTTTACAAGCTTTTGCGGTTTCAATTACTTGTTCAGGTGTTTCTACGGAGCAAGGGCCAGCCATTACTGCGAAGTGACCACCACCGATCAATACACCACCTACGTTGATTATAGAATCATCTGGATGGAATTTGCGGTTTGCTTTTTTGTATGGCTCTTGAATACGAGTTACTTTATCTACGAAATCTAGGGACTCGATTTGGCGAGCATCGAGGGATGCAGTGTCGCCGATAAGACCTAAAATATTGTAGCGCGTGCCTTCTACAGGATGAATAACGAACCCTTGAGCCTCTAATTCACTGCGTAAACGAGATACCTCTGTTTGTGCGGCGTTTTGTTTCAATGTAATAATCATGATAATTCCTCCTTGTAACTACAGTGAATAGTAGGGCTTACCATACGGGATAGCAAACAAAAAAGGGCCACCCGTAATCTAATACGGGTAGCCCTTTTACTATTCTAAGCAACTAATAATAACTAAGTCTTAATTAGCGCACCACAAATAGTTCCTTACCCGTACGTTGGATAAAGAACCAATAAAAGTATTGTTTTGTAGCGAGGCTAATTTGGTTAGTCATCTTTGGTTGCTCCTTTCTAAAATGTTGGGTATAGTATAAACCCAAATGATAAGATTATGCAATACTTAAAATTAAATTTCATAGAAGTTTTAAAAATAATATGCTTAATAAATTATTTGAAATGTAGATGTAATGAGGCTTTTTGTATAAAAATGATTTTTGCTATTCATGACTAAATTGTAGTATAATAAGTTTATAAAGAGAGCCAATCAACGTGTCGGTAGCGTTAGGCTCATCTAAAATTTGGGTAAAAATGATGCGCCTAACGTGTTAGAGGTCTAGCCACCTCATTACGTTAGGCGTTTTCATTACCTTACTTAACTAAGGCAATGATAGTAACTACGGATAACAAAATTATGATAACTACATATGTAATTTCATGTTTTGTCATAGTATCACCACCTTTCGGTGATGAACCTAACTCACGTCAATTGACTCTCTTAGGTACAGTATAACAAAAATAATTTTACGCAAATAGCGATATATGAGTAGCAGTGGAGGCGATATGGTTATTCAAATTTTAGATCATATTACTGATGAAATAAAACAAATACGTATTGATGTGTTTATGAAGGAACAAGGTTTTGAAGACGAGTTCGATGAAATAGATGAAATAGCAAAATTTGTCCTTTTATCTATTGATGGCAAGCCAGCAGGTACATGCCGTTATTTTCCAAGTAACGAAGAAGGGGATGCCCATATTGGCCGTATGGCGGTGCGTAAGTTGTATCGTGGACAGCATCTAGGGACTAAGATTATGATGGCCGCAGAAAATGGCATTCGTCGCGATGGGATTTAAGACCTGCTCCTTATCAGCGCAAGTACAGGCGAAAACCATTTTACGAATCTCTTGGCTATAAGGCAGAAGGGGAAGAATACCTTGATGAAGGTTGCCCTCATATCTTGATGCAAAAAGTTTTATAAGCCATTGAATTGCGTTGTATAATAAGAATTAGCGGATATATGTATTGTACATGGTGTTTAATAAGAAAATTAATATATTTTTGGTTGTGAGGTGAAAATTCATGAAATTAGCAGAAGCATTACAAGAGCGAGCTGATTTGAATTATAAAATTAGCGATTTAGAGCTTCGTTTGACTCAAAATAGTTTAGTGCAAGAAGGGGAAGTACCGAATGAGAACCCTGAAGAGCTTTTGAAAGCATTAGATCAATGTGTAACTAGACTTCAAAAGTTAATTGCAGATATTAATTTAACAAATTGCAAAACTATTGTAGAAGGCCGCTCTATTACTGAAATTATTGCGGAAAAAGATAGTGCTGCATTGCGTCTAAGTGCTTATCGGACATTGGCGTCTAGCGCAGGTAGTATCAATTTCCGTGCGAGAGGGTCTGAAATCAAATTAATACCGACCGTCAATGTCAAAGATATCCAAAAAGAAGCTGACAATATAGCAAAACAAGTTCGTTTATTAGACAATCTATTGCAGTCTGCTAACTGGACTACTGAATTGATTGAAAGCTAATATAGTTGGTAGTTTGATACAGGGTGGACACAAAACTTTTGCTTTTACCAAGCGTTTGATGAATACATTCATGGGGCGAATGAAAATCTACAGTGTAGGCCTATTTGCGCACAAATGTATTGATACAATTTACAATGTATTACCACGTGTCAACTGTAAAAACGAGGGTGGCGTTGGGGACTATTTCTAAATATAAACGATAAAAAGATACCCAATCCAAAGATCTGGATTGGGTATCTTTTTTTCTTATTATTCAAATTTATCAAAATCAAATACCGCTATCTTTGATTCTAGGTACGTTAGTACCACAATATATTTAATTTTTTTGATAAGTATATAAATTTTACTTTTACTTAGTGAATTATGTTATAATATAATTAAATAATAATCATTATTTAATTATATAGAATTTCTTAAGTAAGGAGATTTCATAATGACAGCAGAACAAAAAGCAGCTACGGCAGCAACAAGTTCTACCGCAGCTAAACCAACACCTGAACAAGGTACAGAATGGATAATTTGCCGTGTATGTGGATATATTGAGGAAGCTAAGTACAGGGATCAACCGTGTCCAACATGTGGTTTCCCTCCAACAGTTTGGATGGATTACAAGCCACGTCGCATTAATCCAACACGCGAAATTGCTAGATCTTCATTTACATCCAATTGCGGTACATTTCCCAATCGCAGCAACAGCAGCTTCTTTCATAGTACCTGTTATCGCATTGGTAATTCCATCTATTGCAGATGTATTATTCTCTGCTATTACATTAGTAGCAATGATTCTACCACTTCTCGTTATTATTGGTGGTATCTCTGGCTATATCGGTAGTATATTACGTTACAAAACAGGAAAGTCTAAGATTCCAAAAGCAAAAATTTACTTAACAATTATTTACTTCATCTTGTCCTGTGTACAAGCCTATATTGCTATTGCTGATGGCGTAAATGCTGATAACGCATGGATTATGATTATTTTAGGTATCGTAGCTTCTGTCTTTGCTGCCAAACTTGGTAAAATGGGTTCCTACCTATTTGCAGGTCGATTCAGCCCATATACAGCTGGCTAACCGTTATTAACTGAATAACCTTTATAATGAAAAAAGTGATTCTCCTACCGTGAGAATCACTTTTTCTTTTATCTATTTTGTTATTATTCTAAATCATCGAAATCAAATGCCGCTGCCTTTGTATAGTTTGTAACTTTTGCTTCGAAGAAGTCAGTTTTTGTGCTATTCAAGTTGGAGAAGCTTTCGATCCATTCCATTGGATTATCCTTGATTTCAGGATATAGATGAGGTAAGCCGATTGCTTCTAAGCGGATATTTGCAAGGTATTTGATATAGCGTTCGATAAGAACGTTGTTAAGACCGAGGATTTTATCATCAGTGATGTATTGACCCCAAGCGATTTCATTCTCTGTACCTTGGCGAATCATATCAGTGATTTTTTCTTCTAGTTCTGGTGTGAATAAATCAGGGCGTTCACGGCGTAACTCGCGGATGATGTTTTGGAACAATACAAGGTGAGTTACTTCGTCGCGGTTGATATATTTGAAAATAGTGGATGTAGCTGTCATTTTACCTTGGCGTGCCAAAGTGTAGAAGAAGCTAAAACCAGAGTAGAAGTAGATACCTTCTAAGATATAGTTAGCAATGATTGTATGAATAAGGTTTGCTTCGCTAGGATCGTCGCTGAAACGTTGATATGCATCAGCGATGAAGCGGTTACGAGCAAGCAATGTTTTATCTGTACGCCATTCGTCATAGATTTTGTCACGTGTAATAGGATTCGTTACAGTGTCCAAAATGTAGGAATAACTTTGAGCGTGAATTTCCTCTTGGAACGTTTGAATGTTCAAAAGGGATGCTACTTCGGATGCTGTAATATAGCGGCTCAAGTTAGGCAAGTTTTCAGATTGAATAGAATCAAGGAAGTTCAAGAACGCAATGATTTTATCAAATGCACGGCGTTCGTAATCTGTTAAGTATGGGAATTGCTTAACGTCTTCGTTCAAGGAAATCTCTTCAGGAATCCAGAAGTTGTTAAGCATTGTACGGTACATTTGATTCGCCCAATCGTACTTGATACGGTTCCATTCGCGAAGGTTTGTGGTATTGCCACCAATCATAGATTGCGTGCCACGGTCACCATGTTCGTTGAAAATCAGTTTTTTATCCATAGTAGGACTCCTTTATACAATGATGCGACCTATACTGCTATAGGTCGTCATCAGATTTATAAACACATCTCGTATTAGGAGGAGCAGCTAGTGCACTCATCCATTTCAAGGGATTGGTTACGGATGTAGTAGATTGTTTTAACCCCTTGTTTGTAGGCCTCAACGTAAAGGTCTAAGATTTCTTTCGCTTTCATTTGAGGTGTGATATACAAGTTGAAAGATTGTGCTTGGTCAATATGACGTTGACGCACGCCACAAGCTTTGATGGACCATTGTTGGTCGATTGTATGCGCCTCTTTGTAGAGCCAGAATGTTTTGTTGTTCAAATCTGGAGCTGTTTTTTTGGGGTGAAAGAACCTTTCTTTTCTTCGATGAAGAATTTTTTTGAAGATCGGGTCAATACCAGCAGTAGTATTTGCAATGTTGGAAGTAGAACCAGTAGGCGCTACAGCCATCAAGTAACCATTACGGATACCGTATTTAGCAACGTCTGCAGCCAATTGTTTCCAACGATCAGATGTGTAGCCACGACGTGTGAAGTATGCACCAGTTTCCCATTCGGAACCTTTGAATGCAGGGTACGCACCTTTTTTTCTTTAGCTAATTCCATGGAAGCTTTGATGGCATAGTAAGCGATATTTTTCGAACAATTTGTCCGCTACTTCGATATGCTCATCAGATTCCCATTGGATATCGTGGTTTACGAGGTAGTGATGGTAACCGGACGTACCAAGACCAATAGCGCGGTATTTATCAGATGTCATGCGAGACTCTGGTACTGGCGCTTGGTTAATGGAAATAACATTGTCTAGCATGCGAATTTGAAGGGCAATGTTTTCTTCTAATTCTTCGTCAGTAATACGGCCAAGGCTGATGGAATTCAAGTTACATGTAACCATGTCGCCTGTATTTGTTTTTGTAGTGATAGTACCGTCTTCGTTGATAATTTCTTCAGCAAGGTTTGTGAAACCAACGTTTTGTGCGATTTCGTGGCACAAATTGGATGCGTAAATCATACCTGCATGTTTGTTAGGGTTTGCAGCGTTTACAGTATCGCGGAAGAAGATGAATGGTGTACCAGTTTCAACAGCAGAGCGCATGATTTTTTTCATCATGTCTAGGGCAGGTACTTCGATACCATGTAAGTTAGCATCTTGTTCACATTCGATATAGCGTTTTGTAAACTCTTTTTCGTCTTCTGTATCGAAGTAGTCCTCTAAGGCATAGCCTTTTACAGCTAAGATTTCATGAGGGTCGAATAAAGTAAAGTTTTCACGAGCTAACATACGTTCCATAAAGATGTTTGGAACAGAGATAGCAGGGAAGATATCATGTGCTTTACGACGGTCGTCACCATTGTTAGTACGAAGCTCTACGAACTCGTAGAAGTCTTTGTGCCAAATATCAAGTGTTACTGTGGCGCCGCCTTTACGTTTACCCAATTGGTCTACTGCAACAGCTGTATCGTTGTACAAACGAATCCAAGGAATAACGCCACCAGAGGAGTTTTTGAAACCGCGAATGTCGGAGTTCAATGCGCGAACTTTACCAAGGTAGATACCAAGAGCGCCACCGTGTTTAGATACGCGGGAGAATTTGCTGTTTACGTCGTAAATGGACCATAAGTTGTCATCTACGCCAGAGATGAAGCAAGAGGACAATTGATGAAATGGTGTACCAGCATTTGCCAATGTAGGTGTAGCTGTTGTCATTTTTAATTGGCTCATCAAGTCGTAGAATTTTTTAGCGTATTCTACTTTGTTTTCGCCTTCTACTAATGCCAAGTGCATAGCGATAGCCATGAAACGTTCTTGTGGTAACTCGTAGATTTCTTTGTTGAAGCCTTTTACCAAGTAACGGTCAGCTAATAATTTAAGGCCTTCATAGTTGAAGAGATAGTCTCGTTTTGGTTTAATGTAATCGCCTAACTCTTGCAATTCATCAGCTGTATATTCTGTAACGAAGAAGTCAGCGTATTTTTTCTCTTCTACAAGCATGTGTACAAGATTTGGGAAGTTGCCATAGCCGAACGCTTTATAGCGACGAGTGATAGCAGCTTCTTTATAGAGATCGAACAAGAATAGACGAGCCGCTACGAATTGCCAATCTTGGTTCATTTTGTTAACTTGGTTACCGAAGCCATCGTCTTTTTTAGAGATAACCTTTTCGATAGCAGTTTGTACTAAAGTTTTTTGAATCTCTTTAGTAGTCATGCCATCAACGAATTGTAACTTCGCATCCAACTCCAATTCTAGTGGATCACAAGAATCTAACCCCAAACATGCGAAGGCAATCATACGTTTCGTTTTTTCAACGGATAAAGGCTCGAAATGGCCATCCCGTTTCTTGATCATAATCTCCATTACTGTTCCCCTTGAGTCTTAAAAGTAATAAAACTGTTAATCTAAGCATATATAAGATTAGACTGAAAAGTATAAAATATCTTTAAGTTAAGTCTAATCAGAAAAATAAGAAAACTACTATATGTTGTAGTTTTCCTATTGAGCTTATACATTATGTTACGATTATAGCTAAAAAAAATTCTATACATTCAATATTGACATTTAGAAATTTATAAATATAGTATGATTAAATTTTATCGATATAGTTATAAATGCTAGAAAATGCTATATGGGATGCATATATGATGATTTTGAATGATGTATCTCTTTTGTGAATAGTAAAATAGTACGCGGCAGTATATAAAATTCCGTTCTATATCGTTCTATATACTATTGTGATTTATTTTATTAAAAGCATGTCATACATGCCCTATAATAGATATATAGTAAATAGGAGGTAAGACATGAAGTCTATTGTTATATATTCTTCCCTTACGGGAAATACTAAACAAGTGGCAGAGGCTATTACTAGCGTATTGCCAGCAGGTACACCGTGTGTATCTATGAAAGAATTGCCGTCCGATTTATCATCTTACGATCTTGTGTTTGCAGGATTTTGGGTGGATAAAGGGACGGCTAATAAAGAGGCTCGTGATGTACTCGGCACATTACATAACCCTCATATTGCTCTGTTTGCAACAGCAGGCGTACCACCTCAAATGGCACATGCAAAGGAAAGTTTAATCAATGCAGCAAACTGTTTACCAGATGGCGTAGAGCCTGTAGGGACTTTCATCTGCCAAGGCAAGGTAGACCCTAAGGTCATCGAAATGATGTATAAGATGTTCCCCAAAGGGCATAGCCACGGTCAATCTGCTGATCGCGATGCACGTCACAAACAAGCTGCCGTACACCCAAATGAAGACGATTTTAAAGCGGCCCAAGACTTTGCCCAATATATTCTAGCCAAGTTAGATTGATGAATAAAAGCAGTATCCCTGTGAGGTACTGCTTTTGTCATATTATATATGATGTTGTAATTATTACTATATTGTATTATATGCTTAATTATAAAGTACATTAAATTTAAGTTTACGTGTATCGAATTGGTTTATGAAGTACGACGTAATCAATAGTTTGTATCCAGTGCCTTCTATAATGACAGGATCGATAGCTGTTTTATCGACTGTAAGGAACTTATCATAAATATGATGCACCTCTGTTACTCCATTTGGTAGAGATACCTCTAAATCAAGGCCTTTGTTGAGGAACTTGAAGGAGATGGAGTCGAAGTTGGCAGATTCTACTTCGTATTCCTTAAGGTCTCTTTCGTAGACTATTAATTCGATGTTTTCAATGTATTTATCGTAGCCTGCAATAGAGATAACCTTTGGTGCAGACAAAGCATCAAAATTGATATACTCGACGCGTCTGCCGTTTGCTGGGTTGGTATCTGGCAGTTTTAAATCGTCCACAGGTACATATGGTGTGCCGTAGTCTGTGAAGTTAGGATCAAAGGTGGCTGCTATTGGTAGGCTTGCATGCCATTCGCCATCGACTTTAGTATAGGTCACAAATTCACGATACGTTGTATAACCTATGAATGGTGTCAAGAGAACAGCACCTAAGGCTAGAGCCATAACTGTTGTGTGTACAGAAGGTTTTAAACCTTTCACAAGAGAATAAATATTGTGTACTAAGAAGATTAGATTGAATGCACTCACATAAATTGTATTGAGCCAGAGAATTGGTTCATTAATAACACGCTTACCGATTAGGGCTAAGCACAATGTAGTTAACGTAATGAACAAAGAAGCACAAGATTTGCTGAGTTCTGCTACTTTCACTGGATCTAAAGCTAGCCAAGTAGAATAGGTAGAAAATGGCTACATACGGATAGTAGGTGTAGAAGAAACGCGTATCTTCTCGAAGCCCTAACAGGATTAAGACTAAATAGATGTTAGCTAGAATGCCTGTAATAATGGACGCCTTTGGGCAAGATAATGCCGAACACAACGGTAAAGAATTTACTTGGTTCTGCGGGGCCCTCTGGATCTTCTTTGTAAGAACATACCATAGATAGACAAATGAATATATTAATGGATGCGAGCACCTTAAAAATGGTTTCTTCAACGTCGAATGGCTGGTCAATGATGATGAAGAAGAACCATAAACTCATGATGATAACAATGTTATATAGCGTAGATGTAACAAGGGTGATGCCAATCCGTTTGATGCGGTTGATGATTTCACCGATGTAGTGTTCACCAGACGAGGTGAAATACAAGGCAATCATGGAGTATAGCCATAGGTACGATATATTTTCCGTAGCTAGCTCAATGCCCCGCACATACCCGTACGTTTCGTGAATCATATAAAGACCAACGCTGATTCCGATACTTACTAAGGTATATACTATGGAAAACTTTCGGGCTCTCGTTATATAGCTTTGTAATATAACGATAAAGAAATACAGTGAGTATAGCTTAATGTCGATTTCGGCAAACCAATCTTGTTCAATATACAACGGTGTACATGAAAATACGGCAATCAATGCCAGCAATATAGGTGACTGCGTTGCTAGGTCCCGCAGCGATGACCATAAATGTTTAATGGCAAATTTCATAGATGTCTCTCCCTCTATAAATATAAATATCCCCTCTTATTATTAGTATACCTGTTTTCTAGTGAAAGTCCTATGAGGTTTTACATGCCCTTAAATATACATTACAATAGCACTAAGAAGTAGTTTTCAGAGAAACGAGGTTGTCACATGGAATTCTCTTATTTTTTACCTGTAAATATCCAATTTGGTTGGAATAAAGTAGATAGCGTTGCTGATTTTGTTACGCCCTATGGCAAGAAAGCCCTCATCGTAACAGGTCGCACTAGTGCGAAGAAATCTGGTTTATATGACCGTGTGGTAGCGAAATTAGAGGCAGCTCATATTGACCATGTGCTGTTTGATCAAGTTGATGCTAATCCATTAACGACGACTGCGTTAGAGGGCGCTGCGTTGGCTAAATCCGAAAGCTGTGATGTAGTTATCGCCATCGGCGGTGGTTCCATTATGGATTGTGCAAAGGGCATTGCCTTTATGGCTGTAAATGAAGGGGATATTAACGATTATATCTTTAATCGTAAAACGAGCGATAATGCATTACCACTCATTGTCATTCCTACAACATGTGGCACAGGGTCTGAAGGTAATGGCTTTGGTGTGCTTACCAATCCTGAAACAGGGGATAAGAAATCCTTGCGCTGTAACGCCATCGTGCCTAAGGTTTCTATCGTAGATCCCGGTGTGATGGGCACCATGCCACCTCATGTGTTGGCGTCTGTTGGTTTTGATGCACTATGCCATAATATTGAGGCGTACACATCTAAAACGGCACAACCTTTTACCGATGCATTATCCTATTATGCAGTAACATTATTAGCACAATATCTCGTAGCCGCTATATAAACATGTGAAAGCCGTTGCCAACGGTAAACCTGAAGTACTGAAGCGAAAAACAACTCACAAAGGCTTGGGAAGCTGTAACCCTTGCTAGTACTATTGGCGGTATGGTAATCAATACGGCCGGTGTAACATTAGCACACGGTATGGAACACCCTGCCAGTGGCCTTAAAGATATTACACACGGTGTGGGCCTTGCCGTTATTGAACCTGTGGTAGTGGAATACACTTGGAGTGCTAACCCTGATAAATTCGGTGCGTTAGCTCGTATCTTTAACCACGGTGATGGCTCTGAACTAGGTGAAGCGTTACGCTTTATCGTACATGACCTAGACCTTACTACAAACCTTACAGAACTAGGCTTTACGAAAAAAGACATTCCGTGGCTTGTCGATAATGTATACGTTGTAGCTACAGGGAATATAGCTAATACAGTGGCAGAAATAAGACGTAAAGACATAGAGGTGTTGTATAAAAAGATGTTTTAAAGTGTTGAAGTTGTCATAAGTGTTGTCATAATAGGAGAGAGTTTTGTTCCAAGGATTTTATGGCCTATTAACGGTTATGCTATGCGTGTTGTTTGCAATTGTAGCAATCTTATTTAATTTAGCGCCTATTACATACATTGTTTTTGGTATAGCTATAGTATTGAGTTTGTTACTGCAATATAGGCGTTTTAAGAAACAAGCTATATCTGAAAGAATACATAGCAGAATGGCTTGTGCTTTGTTTGTTATCATAACTCTTAGTATATCTTGGCTCGTAGCTGATTGGGTTAAGTATGATACTCAAACGACTCATGATCAAATGGATGGTTTTGAGTTTAGCACAATGGATTGGAAACGGGGCTGGCCTAATAATGCTGAATTACCGGAAGGCTTAAAGCGTCCAAAGGAGCTTCCAGAAGGGGTTCTCAGAGCTTCTGCATCTGGTGATAGCTTAGTTTGGGCAAATGCATATCCTACGAGATATACTGTATTAGAGGGAGACCCTAAAGTAATCTCACAGTATGAAATGATAGCTAAGCAAAATGCTACCTATACAGCGCAAATTGATGCGGATGGTGTATTGCGTGATTTAGATACTGGGGAGAAAAAGCGTTTTATATCTCACCCTAATAGCTATAATATTGTAGAGAGTATAGAAGAAGAATCCCTCAATTTGCCAGAACGGACTTTTATTGAGTGGCTACGCTTTGCACCTCGAAAAGAAACAAAAACAGTGGTAAAGGACACATATAATTCTACTCGAAATCATAGATTATATGTGTTTGTAGATGATGGGAATACAAAAAGACCTCATTTTGTAGAATTGCTAATTAGTAATGATGGGACACGGGCTGTGTTTTATCAATCTAAGTAATTTGAGTAGGTATTGTTGTGGAGAGCGTAAATGCAACAGTGTTTAATTTACTTGAAGAAATTGTTTTTTTCTGATCCTTATAGAAAGAGTATATGGTTCTTTATAACTCTTTGGATATTAACTTTTTTGTTCTCGGATGAGATATCATATTCTGGATTATACTATCTGATTTTGTTAGTAGCTACGATTGTATTGTTGTTTGAGAAATGTGAAATAATCGATAGTGAGAACGCTATACGAAAAAGATTTTTAACATATTTTTATGTAACCTTTTTTCTGTGTATGCTTCCTACATTAGCTGTTACCTTAGTGTTTTCTGCTGTAGGAATATCCCATTATGATATACAACGGTGGCACTCTACATGGCCTTCATCTAAGGCGGGGTATATTCCGTCTCCATTACAAGCACCTAAGTCTTTACCAGAGAGTTTGAAAGTGGTTTCTTCTGCTGAGATAATAGGATTGGGTGGAAATTATAGTTGCTTGGTATTAGATGGTGATGAATCTACGATTTCAAGGTATGAGGAAACTGTTAAATCTAATGCTTGGTATACGTTTATAAATGGCAGGGACAAGGATACTACAGTTGAAGTACTTAATTCGTTTACATATCCAAAAGATAAAAATGTATTGGTTAGTGACATAGACAATTATTATGAGATTATCACTATTCAACGACAAAACTGGAAATTATTTCCCTGGTTAATTGATGGCAGCCAGAGTGTCGGTGATGATCCTAATGAAGATTTTTATTATAGTACTCGAGTATCAGCTGAGAAATATGTAGTATATGTTGCTTACCATAACTTTGATCATGACCAGCCAAGAGTGATTTACTTTATGTTTAATCCGGAACGAACGCGAATGATTACTGTAGATATAGATATGTATCATTAGAGTTGGGCAGAGTTTGTATATAAAATTTGGAACAATCCTTATTCGTAATGCAAAATGCAGGTATTGAATTGACTAGAGGCACAATGATTGCTTGGTTATTCATTGCTGTTCTTGCTGCTATTGGTAATGCTGGCGTTCCAGTGGGTTGTTACTTCTTAACATTGTCCTTGATGAGCTCCATCGGTGCACCAATCGGTTTGCTCGGTATCATCTTGCCAATCTATACGATTATTGACATGATCGAAACTGCTGAAAACGTGTGGTCTGATGCATCCGTATGCGCTATGGTTGACCATGACCTTCAAGGTACACTAGATGACTCTAGTGGCGACGATATGCCTCAATTCCAAGGTGCTTAATTTCACTGGTTTAAGATAATTAACAAAAGATATATCTATGTCCTAATATAGTTCAAATAAAAGGTTATCCTCTAATGGGATAACCTTTTTTGATGCCTTAATATATTAAAAGCTAACAAACCTCATATCATTAGATATGAGGTTTGTGTTATACTTTCATATAGAATAATATCGAATTATTAGAAGGCTAGTTGGCCTATTCTGTGCAGACTAGAGATTAGAATGAAAGATAAGTCAGTATTACCAATTGAGGAACAATTAAATAGATTTCTTCAACCAAAATGTCTTATCCCTGGTGGCCTAGGCTTGTGGGAGGATTATTTCCGCAAGATTTGTACAGCTTGGGGCGAGATTAGTGGCGAAATCCGACCACAGCATATCATATTTTCCGCCGATAATGGTTGTAATATGGAAGGTTATGTAGGCTATAACTATGAGGTGACACAAAAGCAGTCGCGTAATATGCTCTTGGGTCGTTCGTCGGCTACACAGTTTTGTAACTTTAACAACATTCCTTATGAAATTGTGGATGTAGGAATTGCCTCAGATGATGGCATCGGAGTGGATCGCAAGGTCGCAAAGGGGACAAAGAATATTTTAAACCACCCTGCTATGACTGAGGATGAATTTAATAGTGCCTTTCAAGCTGGCTATGAACGAGTTGAATATTATGTAAAGCAAGGGATAAATCTTTTTTCCTTTGGTGAAATGGGACTCGGTAATACGACGACTTCTGCCTGTGTGTTGTCGGCCTTAACTGGAGCAGATTCCACTGAAACGGTAGGTCCTGGTTCTTGGCCTAATAAACCAGATTTGATGAAGCGTAAAATTGATTTTGTGCGCGCTGTATTAGATAAGCATAAGGCTAGTATTGTTTCTGACAGTGAAGCTGAAAGAGTTCGTAAAATTGTAGCCCATATAGGGGGCTTTGATATTGCAGCTATTCTTGGGGCTATGCTCGCTTGTGTTGAGTTTAAAAAGCCCTTTGTCATTGATGGCTTTATTACAGCTGTAGCAGCGGCTTGTGCAGTACATATAAATGATCGCGTTAAGGATTATGCATTGCCATCTCATAACTCTCGAGAAAAAGGCACAGAGCTAGCTTTAGCAGAGGTAGATATTACACAAGACATGGTTCCTATTCAAGCCCACATGTCGATGGGGGAAGGGACAGGAGCTATCTTAATGGTTCAAATGTTGAAAACGACACAGCATATGTTTGTAAACGTAGGGACCTTTGCAGATTTGATGAAATTATAAGGAGAAAGAATGAAAATAAATAAATACTTTGATATACATTTTGAGCGAGCTGATGATGCAACTATCGCTAAAAGGTTGATAGGTGGGGCTAAGATTAAGGGACCTGCGTTGGTTACCCTGATTCTCTCCATATTTATCGCCTCTATTGGGTTGAATATGAATAGTACGGCAGTTGTTATTGGTGCTATGCTTATATCACCGTTGATGGGACCTATTTTAGCAACTGGTTTTGGCTTTGCTACGCTTAATTTTACAGTTGTAAAAAGCGGTATTTTAAGATTGTCCTTACAGGTTACGATTGCTGTTTTGGCATCTGCTTTATATTTTTATATTTCTCCCGTTCAGGCGGCTACATCTGAACTATTAGCACGTACAGAACCGAATATTTTTGATGTATTCATTGCTATATTTGGTGGGTTAGCTGGGATTATTGGGCAAACGCGTAAGACCTTAGATAATGTTATACCAGGGGTTGCGATTGCAACTGCACTTATGCCACCACTATGTACGGCAGGATATGGACTGGCTAATGGAAATTGGCAATATTTCATTGGGGCTGGCTATCTATTTTTTATAAATGCATTTTTCATCTTCTTTGCAGCTTTTATTGTTTTTAAAAGGTGTATATAGTTTGCCATTCCATAAGCAAGCAGAAGAGGTTAATCGTCGTAATCAGCTAATATTTCTTGTGATTGGTCTTATTATGGCTATACCAAGTATTTATGCAGGCTATGATATGACCATCAAGTATTCTGAGTCAAATCATATAGAGCAGTTTATTAAGAATGATATTAATCAAGAGGGACGTCGACAAGTGATTGATTATTCATTGGATCGAACGAATAAGCTAGTAGACATAGTAGTTATAGGAGCTCCTGTGACTTCAGAGGAGCGAGCCCAGTTGGATGACAAATTACAGAAGGATGAGTACTTTGCAGACTTATACATTACGATTTGTTAATAGCGTAGATGAGAAAAAATCTACTATGGATAAGACGAACTTGAATAAATCTTCAGAGAATCTTGAAACATATAAAAACTTGAGTAATCTGTACCAGCCGACTTATCAATTAGTAAGTGAAACTATAAATACTATGAAAACGACAGAAGCTGAAGCAAAGGCGTTATTCCCGTTTGTAAGCAAAGTGGAAGGCATGCCTTTGATAGATAATCTAGAACAGCCTAAAGCGAGTCGCTATATGGTGATTATCCATACTACATCCACTGTATCTGATGCAGATTTGGCACGAATAAAAGCTTGGTTAGAGGCTAAATTATCAGCACCTGTAACTATTTCTATCGAGCAAACAACGTCAACTCTATAAGTTGAATTTTTTGATTTTGATTATATTGTTTATTATATAGAGCGATATTTATAACGGTACTAAGTTTGATTTTAGCTATTAGGTATATTACCTAGTAGTACGGGGAATCATCTTAGTACCGTTTTTATGTACTTGGCATAGCTAAATGTAATTACTCTTATCTTGCTATAGATTAAAGTTATATTATTACATATATAAAATCTATTATACGAGTAGGAATTAAATTGCTATACTTACTACATCGAAATTATTAAATAATTAAATGTAGATACAAGATAAGAAAAATAGATTTATTACAATGTCTACGAATGTTGTATACGTATGAGTCCTCGTCAGAGATGTAGGTTTTCATCGTAGATAGGAGGATTACATGAAAAAATGGTTAGCATTAGCAGCGACGGCCGTACTGGGTGCGTCCTTATTGATTAGTGGTTGTGGTTCTTCCACAAATAACGCAAGCTCCAGTGGTGCTGGCAGCTCTAAAGCAGAGGTATTGAAAGTAGCAGCAAACCCTGTACCTCATGCGGAAATTTTGAATCAAATTAAGCCTTTATTGGCTAAAGAAGGTGTAGATCTTCAAGTTATTGAGTTTACAGATTATATCCAACCAAACATGGCATTGTCTAGTAAAGAAGTAGATGCAAACTTCTTCGCTAACGTGCCTTACCAAAATAACTTCAATAAAGATCATGGTACAAACTTCGTAAGCTTTGCACCAGTTCACATTGAACCATTGGCTATTTACTCTCAAAAAATTAAAGATTTGAAAGACTTTGCCAAATGGCGCAAAAGTAGCAATTCCATCCGATCCAACAAACAGTGCTCGTGCACTTCTCTTGTTGCAAAGTGCAGGTCTTGTAACTTTGAAAGATCCAACTGGTTTGACTAAACACACCATTTGATGTGACTAGCAACCCTAAAAATATCCAAATTACTGAGTTAGAAGCAGCTCAAATTCCTCGTTCCATCCAAGACTTAGACGCAGCTGTAATCAATGCTAACTATGCATTACCAGCCGGTCTTAACCCTACAAAAGATGGCTTATTCGTAGAGAAAGCTGATTCTCCATATGCAAATCTTCTATCCGTTAATCCTGGTGATGAAAACAAACCAGCTATCCAAAAATTAGCTAAAGCATTACAATCTCCAGAAGTTAAGAAATTCATTGAAGAACACTACAAAGGTGCAATCATTCCAGCGTTCTAATCAATTGAATCGTTAATAACATAGTGTATTTCACAAAACATCTCCTCAGATTAACTTTCTAATACAAAAAAGGCGTAACACCGTTTGGTGTTACGTCTTTTGGTTATTTTATCTGCTGCGTAGAAATTGATTTATACATTGATAAAGGGCTCTATTTTCAATATAGAGCCCTTTATCTTTGCTAGCTATAGCTTTGTTTTGGATTATGCATCAATAGGTTTAGCATATTTTTTTCTGTACGAATGCGGTGTTTCCGTAGTAGCCATTTTAAAAATCTTGCAGAAGTAACTCGTTCTGTTATATCCCAAGGTTTTACTGATTTGATTGACTGTTAATTGGGAATAGACCAACTATTTTTTTGCTTCTTGCATACGAAGTAGTGTTATATATTGCACTACTGAAAGTCCTGTATCATCCTTAAAAATCTTGGAGAAATAGGACTCGCTTAAATGAATATGTTCCGAAATCCGCCTGAGTGACACTCGTTTGCTCAGGTTTTTTTCTATGTATAATATAGCCTTTCTGATTTCTGGACGATTAATAGGTTGTTCAGACTCAACAAAGTCTGGTAATTGTTCATATGGTAGCTCTTCCGCCACTGAATCGTTGAACGGGAAGTAATGCTCTACCAAGATCCGTAACACCTTTGTAGCACTGTAAATTTGTTCTGCTGTAAGAACAGGCAAGGTCCGATATAAATGCGCGCAGCTTTAGTGTCATCATGCCAATCTGTTTGGGTAGGTAAAATCGGCTTGATTGTAGTATCCTCTGTTTTAGTTTGTCCCTGCCATGATAAAGCCTAAAATAGCTCCCTCTTTCATAACGGGAACAGAGAAATCTATGAGTCCCATGTGACAACGATAAGGACACGATGATAGTTCTTTTGTAGCATCGAGTCCGCCATATAAATCACATTGATTACATCGCTTGGCATAAGCTGGATTACGCCTTACTACCTTACAGAAGGGGGAAAAGTTATATTCTTGAGATAACACTTTACCGCGATTATTGACGAAGATAGCCGCAATTTTTGTTATGTTTGTGAAATCTCGCATGATTTCGTTGATAAGTTTTGTATCTTCCCGAGTACAAATCATAGTGAAACCTCCAATCACAAATGTGCTAAGAGGTCTAGTAAGCTCACCGCTATAATCGCATTAATTGCTCTCTATTTGTGGGCTTGCTCATAAACCTAAGAAAAGAAAAAAGTGATATACCACTTGAAATTCATATACTTATAACTCTGCGTTATTACTCATATATATTCTCCTATATATGTATGAGTATAACAGGATTGTGGCATTTTTGTAATAGAAAAATCGCATTTTACGAATACACATAAAAAAGTTGTATGACAGAATTTTTATAATAAAGGTAGAAAAACCCTTATATTACATATATTTAGAAAGGATTGAGCCCAATGGACAGTGATTGAATAGCGAGGCATGCTCTATAAAATTATATGGTGTACAGGGGATATTGCTGTATATATATGAAAAATAAATGAAACGATAAAAAGCGATATAAGGCGACTTAAAACAATAACAGGAGAATGGCATAACATACAGCAACATATATTCCTGTACAAAGATACTTTCATTACACGTATGGAGGGTATTATGGTGACAACATGTGGATTAACTGAATTTGTAGGGACTAGTAAAACTGGTGATACTATAGGTCTCGTAATTGCTAATGTAGATCAACAAGTATTAGATGCAATGCAATTGAAGAAAAAATATCGTTCTATCGGTATTTTAGGGGCTCGTACTGGTGCAGGTCCTCATATTATGGCAGCTGACGAAGCAGTAAAAGCGACAAATACTGAAATCGTTAGCATTGAATTACCTCGCGATACTAAAGGTGGCGCAGGTCACGGTTCTCTTATCATCTTTGGTGGTGATGATGTATCCGATGTTAAACGCGCTATTGAAGTGGCATTAGCCGAAGTGGAACGCACCTTTGGCGATGTATACGCAAACGATGCTGGTCATCTTGAATTACAATATACCGCACGCGCTAGCCATGCAGTAAATGCAGCATTTGGTGCTCCTGAAGGTAAAGCCTTTGGCCTTATTGTAGGTGCTCCAGCAGCTATTGGTGTAGTCATGGCCGATGTAGCTGTTAAATCTGCTAATGTAGATGTAATTGGTTATGCATCTCCTTCTGCAGGCACAAGCAATTCTAACGAAGTTATTTTACAGATTTCTGGTGATTCAGGGGCTGTGCGACAAGCGGTTATCTCTGCTCGTGAAGTAGGTAAAAAACTGCTAGGTACGATGGGTGACGAACCAGTGAACGGAGCCCCTTCCTATATCTAATCTGAAAGGATGGTATGCCCTATGAAATCAAAACGTTTCGAAGTCTTTAAGTCAACGTCCTGTCAATCAGGATGGTTATGTAAAGGAATGGGTAGAGGAAGGTTTTATAGCCATGGAATCTCCTCAAGATCCAAAGCCTAGCCTCAAAATCGAAGGTGGTCGCATCGTTGAACTCGATGGTAAACGCCGCGAAGATTTTGATCTTATCGATACATTTATTGCAAACTACGGTATCGTTCTCGATGGTGCTCAAGAAGCAATGGCAAAGGATTCAAAAGAGATTGCTAATATGATGCTTACACCATCAGTACCTCGTGAAGAAATCGTTAAGATTTGTAAATCTATTACTCCAGCGAAAATGTTGGAAGTTGTTTCTTCTATGAACGTTGTTGAAATGATGCAATGTATGCAAAAAATGCGTGCTCGTCGTACAATGGCTAACCAAGCCCATGTAACGAACGTAAACGACAATCCAGTGCAAATCGCAGCGGATGCTGCGGAAGGTGCACTTCGTGGGTTCGCAGAAGAAGAAACAACAGTAGCCGTTGCTCGTTACGCACCACTTAATGCGATTAGCTTACTCGTAGGCTCTCAATGTGGTCGACCAGGTGTATTGACACAATGCTCCTTGGAAGAAGCAACAGAATTGGAACTTGGCATGCGCGGTTTTACAGCATATGCAGAAACTATTTCCGTATATGGTACAGAAGACGTATTTACGGATGGTGATGATACACCGTGGTCTAAAGGATTCCTCGCATCTGCTTATGCATCTCGTGGTCTTAAAATGCGCTTTACCTCTGGTACAGGCTCTGAAGTACAAATGGGCCAAGCAGAAGGTAAATCCATGTTGTATCTTGAAATCCGCTGCCTATATATTACAAAAGGCGCTGGCGTGCAAGGTATCCAAAATGGTTCTGTAAGCTGTATCGGTATTCCAGCAGCCGTACCTTCTGGTATCCGCGCTGTATTAGCAGAAAACCTTGTAGCAGCTATGCTCGACCTAGAATGTGCATCTAGTAATGACCAAACATTTCAGTCATTCTGATTTGCGTAGAACAGCTCGTACATTGATGCAATTTGCACCAGGTACTGACTTTATCTGCTCTGGTTATAGCTCTACACCAAACTATGACAACATGTTTGCTGGTTCCAACTGGGATGCAGAAGACTATGATGACTGGACAGTTATCCAACGTGACCTAAAAGTAAATGGTGGACTTATCCCTGCTCGCGAAGAAGAAGTAGTAGCAGTTCGTAATAAAGCGGCTCGTGCATTACAAGCTTTGTTCAAAGCATTTAGGTTTGCCTCCGATTACAGATCAAGAGGTAGAGGCTGCTACCTATGCGAATGGCTCTAAAGATATGCCTCCTCGCGACAAGGTTGCAGATATTAAAGCGGCTCAAGATTTGTTGAATCGTGGTGTTACAGGTATTGACTTGTAAAAGGCTTAGCTAAAGAAGGTCATCCTGATGTAGCACAAAGTATTTTGAATCTATTAAAACAAAAAATCTCCGGCGATTACTTACAAACATCGGCCATCTTTGACCGTGATTTCAATGTTATCTCCGCGATTAACAATAGAAATGACTATCAAGGTGTTGGCACAGGTTATCGTGTGGAAGGTGAAGATTGGGAACGCATTAAGATATTCCAAACGCCATTGATCCACGGGATATATAAGGAGGTGTCATGATGGCTGAAATTAACAGAGATGTATTACGTTCTATTATCCTAGACGTTTTACAAGAAATGGGTGGTGTTCATGAAGCACCACAATTCAAGGCTAGTGCTGGTAAAAGCACAACACCAAGTGCGGCTCCTAGACATGAAGATCCAACTGGTGACGATAGCTGGCTCCAAACTGGTGGCCCTGCACAACCTGGTACAAGCGCAGATGAAGTGGTTATTGCTGTTGGCCCTGCCTTTGGCCGTAGTCAACGACAAACTATCGTTGGTGTACCGCATCAAGAGGTAATTCGCCAATTAGTAGCTGGTATCGAAGAAGAAGGTTTAAAAGCTCGTGTAATTCGCGTATACCGTTCCTCTGACGTAGCCGCCGTAGCCGTTGAAGGCGATTCTATTTCTGGATCTGGTGTATGTATCGGCATTCAATCTAAAGGTACAACCTTGATTCACCAACGCGATTTACAACCACTTTCAAATTTGGAATTATTCCCTCAAGCACCTCTATTAACAGCTGAAACATACCGTGCCATCGGTAAAAATGCTGCTAAATATGCTAAGGGCGAATCCCCAACACCAGTACCAACATTGAACGATCAAATGGCTCGTCCAAAATACCAAGCATTATCTGCATTGCTTCATATCAAGGAAACTAAGCATGTAGTAAAAGGTAAGCCAGCTGATGAAGTTCGTGTCACTGTATAAGGAGGTTTACTATGGCTAACGAATTAGAAGCCTTAATTCGGCAGATCGTATCTGAAATAGAAGGGGCAAAGGGAAATACCACACAATACTCTGCGCCTCATACATCATCTACACCTAATACAACAGTTGTAGATAGGGTGGTTACCATCGAGGATTATCCGATTGCTAAAAAACATCCAGAATGGATTGATCTTGGTCAAGGTCGAGACTTAAGCCATATTACGATGGATAACGTAATGGCCGGACATATTACAATGGACGATTTAAAAATTTCTCCATCTATTTTGAAAGCTCAAGGTCAAATTGCTAAGGCTGGGGGTCGAGATCAAATTGAACTCAACTTCTCTCGCGCTGCAGAAATGACGAAGGTAAGTGATAAACGTTTACTTGAAATGTACAATGCACTTCGTCCATATCGTTCTTCGAAACAAGAACTGTTAGATATTGCTAGCGAACTTGATGGCCTAGGTGCTCCTATTTGTGCAAACTTTGTACGTGAAGCCGCAGAAAACTATGAGCGTCGTAAAAAATTAAAAGGTGATAATTAACCTATAGGAGATGTCATTATGAAACGAATTGTTGGCATCGATATTGGAAACTCTACAACAGAAGCGGCCTTGGCCGAAGTGCATAGCAATGGTGAGGTAAAGTTCTTGTCTTCTGCTATCGCTAGTACTACAGGCATTAAAGGGACTCGCGAAAATATCGTAGGCCTCATGGATGCCCTCAAGTCGCTAATCAGGTCTGCTAATCTTACACTACGAGATATTGACTTAGTTCGTATTAATGAGGCTACACCAGTTATCGGCGATGTAGCTATGGAAACGATTACAGAAACCATAATTACGGAATCTACCATGATAGGGCACAACCCTAAAACACCAGGGTGGTTTAGGCCTTGGTGTAGGGTATACCGTTCCTATTGAGCAACTAATCGATAAGCCACAAGGTCAGCCATACATCGTGGTAGCTCCAAAGATTATCGATTTTGAATTGGTAGCACAGCTTATTAATGCGTACTGTAAGCGAGGTTATGATATTCGGGCTGCTATCCTTCAAGCCGATGACGGCGTACTCGTTAATAATCGATTAGATAACAAAATTCCTATCGTAGACGAGGTTGCGTATATCGACAAAATTCCAATGGGCATGCTCTCCGCAGTAGAGGTAGTAGAACCAGGACAAGTGGTATCACAATTATCTAATCCTTATGGGATTGCCACTGTATTTGAACTTTCACCAGAGGAAACAAAGAATATTGTGCCTATCGCTCGAGCCCTTATTGGTAACCGATCTGCAGTCGTTATTAAAACACCTGCAGGGGACGTTAAAGAGCGGGTAATACCGGCAGGATCCATCATTGTTATGGGGAATGATCGAACTGTATCCGTCGATGTATCTGCTGGGGCCGAGAGGATTATGGAAACCCTCGAATCTGTTCATCCTATCGATGATATCAGTGGTGAAGCAGGTACGAACGTAGGTGGCATGCTTGAAAAGGTTCGCCTTACAATGGCGCAATTGACAAATAAATCACCGCAAGATGTATTCATCCAAGACTTGCTAGCCGTAGATGTAGCTGTTCCTATCAATGTAAAGGGCGGTCTTGCCGGTGAGTTCTCTATGGAACAAGCCGTAGGCATTGCTTCCATGGTTAAGTCAGATCATCTACAAATGGAAATCATTGCAAAGCAGGTAGAAAAAGAGTTAGGCGTACCAGTTGAAATCGGTGGTGAAGAGGCTGAATCAGCTATCTTAGGTGCTTTGACTACACCGGGGACAGCAAAACCAATGGCCATACTCGATTTAGGGGCAGGTTCAACTGATGCATCCATCATCAACCAAGAAGGAAAAATTAAAGCCATTCATCTTGCTGGAGCGGGAAACATGGTAACGATGCTCATCAATTCTGAACTTGGTTTAGAGGATATGCATATTGCAGAAGCCATCAAACGAGATCCATTAGCTCAGGTACTTAGCGTATATCACATTCGTCATGAAGATGGAACGGTGCAGTTCTTTAATGAACCGCTGTCGGCTACATTGTTTGGCCGTGTTGTTATCGTTACTCCTGATGGACTTGTTCCTGTAGAGCGAGATATTCCGCTAGAAACGATTAAAAGAGTTCGTCAAACCGCAAAGAAACGGGTATTTGTCACAAATTCACTCCGCGCTTTGGCATCTGTTAGTCCTACTCATAATGTGCGAGATATACCATTCGTAGTTATTGTAGGTGGCTCTGCATTAGACTTTGAAATTCCTCAACTCGTAACCGATGCACTTTCACAATATGCATTAGTAGCGGGGCGAGGCAATATTCGAGGCATTGAAGGGGCACGAAATGCGGTAGCAACAGGATTAGTATTATCCTATGCACAGAAGGGAGGCTTATGATGGATCAAAGCATCGTCAGTAAGCCAACCATATTGCTGTATGCTACAGAGCATATCAGTGAGGATATACTAAAACCCGTTCTATATGGAATTGAAGAGGAAGGTCTACCTGTTGTCATTGAGTCCCATAGTGGTACGCATATGACATTGGCCGACCTAGCATCTCGTAATTCGGCGTTATCTGTTGGGATAGGCGTTGATGATGAGGCGATTGTGTTGACCTATAAACATACCAGCTCATCAATTTATTTATCGACTTACGGGCTATGCTCAATATCCAGATAGCTTGCGCACATTAGGTGTCAATGCAGCTCGCCTTGTAAAAGGTAATCCATTCGCTTCTGATGAACGATTGGAAGTGGCCTTTTAAACACAATGAAATTGAGAGGTGGTGCATATGGCTATTTATACGAAAACCGGTGATGCAGGTACAACGGCTCTCTTTGATGGCACTAGAGTACCTAAGAATTCACTTCGTGTGGACACATATGGAACCTTTGATGAATTAAATGCACAGGTTAGTGTTTGTGAGAAATTAGTTATTTCACAGGACAATAAACATGTGCTTCACACATTACAACATCAGCTATTCCGCTTATGTGCGGAGGTAGCAACACCTCATGTTGAACATCTTAGTGAAAGTAGCAACTTTGATTTCACAACAAGATATAAGTGAATTGGAATACATGATCGATGACTATACGAAGCGTTTGCCACAGCAACATAGCTTTATATTAAGCGGTAATTATTTATCTGCCGCAGAGCTTCATGTAGCGCGCACTATATGTCGTCGAGGGGAACGATTACTCATTAGTTTAGGTGAGGTAGAACCAATTCGCGATGAGGTTCGAAAATTTATAAATCGATTATCTGATGCTCTATATATCATGGCTCGCATGGAAGACTATGTGCAATTTGTAGAAACAATTGTAGAACGCGTAGCAGAACGTGTTAAGAACAATCATGCAGAAGTACTGGCAGAAACGAAGCGGAGCTTATGGGATATGGAGCATACTACTGAAAATGGAGTTAGTTATATGGCAACTAGAACAAAGCTAGAACAAATTATGACGAAACTTTCACAAACCGCCTTGGACTATGCTCAGTCCATAGGCGTACCTATTGTTGTATCTATTGTGGATGCAAAAGGTGTATTAATGTATTTCCATCGTATGTCAGATGCATTGCTCATCAGCAACGATATCGCACAGGCAAAGGCGTACACAGCAGTGGCTCTCAAAGCGGCAACTCATGAAGTACATCAGAGTGCACAGCCTGATGGCGATCTATTCAACATTGAATCCATGGTAAATCGTAAAATCTGTACCTTTGGTGGAGGTTACCCAATCATCATCGATGGCGAAATTGTCGGTGGGTTTGGTATTAGCGGTGGTACCGTGGCAGAAGATATGGACATTGCATCTCATGCATTACAATCTTTGTTAACTCGATGAGGTGAAGACAATGGACGTAACGCAAATGTATATTAGTGAGTTTGTTGGTACTGCCGTTTTACTCGCATTTGGTAATAGTACAAATGCATCGATTTGTTAAAGAAAACCATCGTTGGTATCTTTGGTACTAACTGGTTACACATTATTTTTGGATGGGCCTTTGCAGTAACCTTCGCTGTGTATATAGGAATTACACTAGGTGGACCTGGTCATTTGAACCCTGCCGTTACCTTTGCTCTTGCAGTAGCAGGTATCTTTCCATGGGAACAAGTAATTCCGATGTCTATCGCTCAAATTGCCGGCGCTTTTGTAGGTGCTACTATTGCAGCAGTATTCTATTATCCGCACTTCAAGGAAACAGGCCCTGATGAAGGTAACTGCGTAGGCATCTTCGCGACTGGTCCAGCTATTGACCATAAACCTTGCAATTTGATGTCTGAAATCATTGCTACCTTTATGCTCATTCTAGCAATCCTTTGCTTGGGCAAGATGGCAGATGGCTTAGCTCCAGTGGTTATCGGTATCCTCATTGCATCCATCGGTATGTCCTTTGGTGCAACTACAGGTTATGCGTTAAATCCAGCTCGTGACTTCGGTCCTCGCCTGGCATATACTATTTTGCCTATTCCTAATAAGGGAACGGCGAATTGGCAATATGCATGGGTTCCATTTATTGGTCCATTGATTGGGGCTGGTTTAGCAGTAGTATTTTTTAAATTAGTGGCACCTTAAGGAAATCTATATTGAGCGACTAGCATGTATAGTCCGTGTCACTATATGAACTGTACATTTTGTATTAGGAGGAGATTATATGGCCTTTCAAGAGGTAATTGATGCTAAACAACGCATCATCCAAGAATTTGTACCCGGAAAGCAGGTTACTATAGCCCATGTTATTGCTAATCCTAAGCCCGATTTGTTTAGAAAAATGGGGCTTGAGGAAAAAGGCCGCAATGCCATTGGAATTCTTACAATCACACCTGGCGAAGGGACCATTATTGCAGCCGATATAGCAAGTAAGTCTGGTGATATTGAAATTGGTTTCATCGACAGATTTTCGGGAGCACTTCTCATAACAGGAGATGTATCTGCTGTTGAATCCGCATTGCAGAGCGTTATTGAAGGCTTGCAACGCATATTAGGATTCTTCCCAACGGATTTAACAAGATCCTAATGAAAGGGTAATTATGAGTACCGAAAAGAAAGAAAAACGCATCCTTCTCGTAGGGCGCAGCGGATGTGGTAAGACCACATTGGCAGATACGATTACTCATGGCTCTGCAACGTATCACAAAACACAAGCTATAACTCGTGTGGGTAATTTTATTGATACCCCTGGGGAATACATGGAAAATCCTAATTACTATCGAGGAATTATCTTGCATGCCTATGATGCGGATATAGTGATTTTTATGATTCCTGCAGGTGATGAAACAACAATTTTCCCACCTAGTTTTGGGAACTCTTTAAATCGAGAAGTTATCGGTGTTGTGTCAAAAGTTGATACGGGTAAAAGATGTGGAGGCGCCTCGCCGCAATCTCAAAGCTAGCGGGAGCTACTAAGATTTTTGAAATATCCGTTCACGATCAAGAATCGCTAGATCGTTTATGTGACTACATATACAGTTAGTTGAAAGAAGGTTTTTCCATGGACAGAGGTTTTGAAGAACAACTTAATCAATTTATTTTAAATAAGGCGATCATTCCAAAAAGCTTAGGTCTATGGGAACGATATTTCAAAAAGATGTGTCTTGCTTGGCAAGAAATTCGGCCTGAGATTCATGCACAACATATTATCTTTTCTGCAGATAACGGAATCTCCGTAGACGGACTGATCGGTTATAACTACGAAATTACTCGTAAACAATCTCAGAAATATGATTGACGGTAAAAGCGCAGTTGCCAATTACTGTATCTTTAACCATATTCCTTACGAAGTAGTAGACGTTGGTATTGCGTGCCCTAAAGGTATCGGGATAGATCGAAAAGTTAGTCAAGGTACAAAAAATATTTTACATGGTGCCGCTATGAGCGGCGAAGAATTTGATTTAGCATACCAAGCTGGTTACAACCGCGTTATATACTATGCGGAATCGGGAATTAATCTATTTTCCTTTGGTGAAATGGGCGTTGGTAATACTACCACATCGGCAGCCGTGTTAAGCGGGCTTACAAAATTAGACCCACGGATAACTGTAGGACCTGGCTCTGGTCCCGATGACGAAGCGTATATGAATCAAAAACGTGAGTTTGTACGGACTGCCTTAGCGCATCATAAAGGGCATCTCAATACGCCAAAGGATGTTATTAGTCGCGTTGGTGGTTTTGATATAGCCGCAATTACAGGTGCGATGGTAGCTTGTACAGATTTACATATCCCATTCGTTATCGATGGGTATATTACAGCGGTGGCAATGGCTTGTGCCACTCAAATGAATGGTGAAGCGCCATTGTATGGCATTCCATCTCACTACTCTCGTGAAGTAGGAATGGCCGCAGCATTAGCGTATGCAAATATACGTCTTGATGAAGTTCCCATCCATGGTCAAATGGCATTGGGTGAAGGTACAGGAGCTGTACTGATGGTACAACTACTTAAAACTGCACATTTTGCCTTTATGAACATAGGCACTATGGTGGAACTATTAGAAAAATAAATTGGTATTCTTTGTATTATGTTTTGTAAAAGGAGAGAAAACAGATGACACAAGAAGCATTAGGTATGGTGGAAACTAAGGGCTTAGTAGGCGCTATTGAAGCAGCTGATGCAATGCTTAAAGCAGCTAATGTGGAACTAGTGGGCAATGAAAAAATTGGCTCTGGTCTCGTTACTGTTATGGTTCGCGGTGATGTAGGTGCTGTAAAAGCTGCCGTAGATGCAGGTGCAGCTGCTGCGGAACGCGTAGGTGTTGTTATCTCTACTCATGTAATTCCAAGACCACATAAAGATGTAGAAGGTATTTTACCAACAAAGGGTGAATAATTATGGCCGATACTAAAAGTATGGTAGATGAGATTTTAAAGCGCGTATTGATGCGTATCGATAGTGCTGATTTAAGCAAAACTTCAGGCGCGACTAGTAATGCATCATGTGCTTCAGCACCTGTAAGTTCACCTGTTGTAAGTCAACTACAAACTTCTATGATTACTGAACACGTAGGTAGCACTACAACAGGCGATACAATTGGTCTAGTAATTGCCAATGTTGATAGTCAAGTATTGGAAGCTATGAAGCTCACTAAGTCATATCGATCCATCGGTATCTTAGGTTCACGCACAGGTGCAGGGCCGCAAATTATGGCCGCTGATGAAGCTGTAAAAGCAACGAATACAGAGATTGTTAGCATTGAACTAGCCCGTGATATGAAAGGTGGCGCTGGTTCTGGTTCCCTTATCATATTTGGTGGCGATGACGTATCCGATGTAAGACGTTCTGTAGAGGTAGCATTACGTGAATTAGAACGGACCTTTGGCGAAGTATATATGAATGAAGCAGGTCATGTGGAAATTCAATATACAGCTCGTGCAGGCGATGCCTTAGTAACGGCCTTTGGAACTCCAGAAGGTAAAGCTTTTGGCTTAATTGTCGGTGCACCAGCCGCTATCGGTGTAGTTATGGCTGATGCAGCTGTTAAATCAGCTAATGTAGACGTGGTAGGATATCAATCACCATCGAGCTCATCTATGTCTAACGAAGTAATTTTACAAATTTGTGGTGATTCAGGGGCTGTTAAACAAGCCGTTAAGGTAGCTAGAGAAGTAGGAATTACATTACTTGGCACAATGGGTAGTGAGCCTAAAAATACAGGTGAGTCCTACATAATCTAATGTGTTGATTATGGGATTGTAAACTTTAAATAACTGTAATCGTTATGATGAAATAGATGATACTTTCACAATGTGAATAGGAGGATTCATAATGGCAGAACTAAATGAACAAATGTTACGGGCTATCATTATGGACATAATGGATGAAGTGGGGATGCTCAAAGAGGAACCTGTTCAAGTTCAACCCAAAGAAGAACTTAAAGCAGAGCCTCAAGAGCCAGAGTTAAAAGATTTGATTCGTCAAATGTTGGTAGATATGCAACGTAACTAGCATTATAGGAATGCTTGAATCCAAAGAGCGAATCATCCAAGTATTAGACGGGAGGTGGCATGGTGAAAGAGTCACTAGGACTACTTGAGGTGGCTGGATTATTGGGAGCTATTAGCGCATCAGATGCAATGGTTAAAGCCGCCAATGTAAGGATAGTAGGCATTGAAAAGGCTAAAGGTTTTGGGTGGATGACTGTTAAAGTCGCTGGTGATGTAGCCGCGGTTGACGCAGCCGTTCAAACAGGCATTGCTATAACAAAGGGAATGAATCTATATGTAGCTCATAAGGTAATTCCTCGTCCAGCAGAAGGTCTTGTAGAAGCTTTCAATGAAGACTTTAAGGAACAGTCGGCTAAAGTATCTGTTGAAATAGAACCAGTAAAAGCAGTAGTTAAAGAAGAATCTACAAAAGTAGTTAAAGATGATGCTAAAGATGGTTCTAAAGAAAACAGTAAAGCTGAAGGTGCTGAAGAGAAGAAGTCTTCTCTAGATGAAAAAGCTGTAAAGGTGTTGAATGAAATCGTTTCCACCATTATTGATCCAAAGGATTCCAAGAAGGTAGTAACGAAAAAAGCAACACCGAAAAAAAGCACTAAAAAGAAATAATGTAAAGGTAAGAAGCAATAAAGGAGATTATCATGAATAACGCATTAGGCATGGTAGAAACAAAAGGTTTAGTAGGCGCAATTGAAGCGGCTGACGCAATGGTAAAAGCAGCTAACGTTACATTAGAAGGCACTGAAAAAATCGGTTCTGGTCTTGTAACTGTAATGGTTCGCGGTGATGTTGGCGCTGTAAAAGCAGCAGTTGATGCAGGCTGTGCAGCAGCTCAAAAAGTTGGTGAAGTAGTATCTACTCATGTAATTCCACGCCCTCATAGCGACGTAGAATTAATCCTACCTAAGAAAGGATAATAGCTTTATGGATCGGGAACAGATTCGTGCTATCGTACGAGAAGTAATCGAAGCCATGTTTGAATCGTCCATTCCCGTAGGTGTTAGCAATAAACATGTCCATCTATGTCAGGAGGACTGGAATATATTATTCCCTAATCAGTCTATCACTAAGAAAAGTGACTTAAAGCAGACAGGGAGAGTTTGCTTCCGAACAAACTGTTACCTTAGTGGGACCGAAAGGGGCAATCCAAAATGTGCGTGTTTTGGGGCCTCTTAGAAAACAGTCACAAGTGGAGGTATCTTTGACCGATGCTCGTGCATTAGGTATAAAACCTCCTATTGTGCTATCTGGTCATTTGGAATCGGCCGTAGATATTACTCTATGCACCGAAAAATGGGTGAAATTACAAAACCTATTTGCATTGTTGCGAAGCGCCATATTCATATGTCGCCTGAAGATGCAAAACGGCTTCATGTAAATGATGGCGATAGTGTAAGCGTAGAATTGCAAACACCTGAGCGCACTACTGTATTTCAGTGACGTCATCGTTCGAGCTGTACCAGGGTTTGTTCTAGAACTTCATATTGATACAGATGAGGCTAATGCTGCTAATGTACAAGGTACAGTGATGGCGAGAATTGTACAGTAAAGTAGGTGATATGATGAAAGGTTTGAAAAAGGCAAATAATACCTTGCAAGAGTTCTCCGATCTTGTAGAGTCTAAACAAGTGAGCTCTCATAATCGAAAGAATTTGCGCGTAGGTATTGACCTTGGCACATCATCTATTGTCCTATCCGTAGTAAACGACAAAGGCAAACCTCTATATGGTGCCTTTGAATATAATGAATCCATTCGAGATGGACTAGTTGTTGACTATGTGGGTGCTGTTACAATAACGCGTGCTTTAAAAGCTAAGGCAGAAGCAGCTTTGGACACAGAACTTGTATATGCTGCGGCAGCTGTACCACCTGGGACGATAGGCAAGAATAAAGATGTAGTCGGTCATGTACTAGAAAGTGCAGGTTTTGAAGTAACTTGTATCTTAGATGAACCTACAGCAGCTGCTAACGTGCTAGGAATCACTGATGGCGCTGTTATTGACGTCGGTGGTGGTACTACAGGCATAAGTATTTTAAAGGATGGCCGAGTTGTATATACCGTGGATGAGCCAACAGGCGGCACCCATATGAACCTCGTTATTAGCGGGGCCTATGGCATCTCTATTCCTGAAGCGGAAGCTTATAAACGGAATGAAGCGAATAAACGTGATGTATATGCAACAATACGGCCTGTAGTTGAAAAAATGGCAGCCATTTCTAAGCGTGCGTTGCATGAGGGAGGCTATGAAAAAGGAACACCTATAGTAGTTGTGGGCGGTGCCTCTAATTTTGAGGAGTTTACAAAGACTTTCAGTCAATATATAGGGTTACCTGTTCATAAGCCACTGTATCCTGAATTTGTAACGCCCTTAGGGATTGCCATGGGAAGTGAGCATTAATATGGATGCATTAGTTAAACTGGTGCTAGAACGCCTAGAGAAGCGCATGACATCCACTGCAACCTTTATGGTCATGGAAAATACTAGCTATGATGAGCATATTTTGTTGCAGAACCAACTCATTTCTTTCGCTGGTATAGATTATGGTCATATACGAGAGTTAATGAGCGATACATTGGTGCCTTGGATAGCCTGTTTGCACCGTGCATTGGCCTATGACTGCGAGGTAACAATACGCCTAGCAGTTCCTGTAACCTCGTTGATGAATCCATCAGTCATTCTAGACTGGCCCATCAAAGTTTCTAGATAAATTTGGACATCCTGTATATGCCAGCTCATCAAGGATGGATAACAGCCTCTTTTGTTAGATCTTGTGAAAGTCAGTCTATTATCGTCGTATATAGGGGACAACGGTTTACCATGGCCGCTCGTGAAGAGATAGAGCGCTTAGGTATCACAATAATTGAAGGGAACGAGAAGTATGCAAGTCGGTAAAGTAGTGGGTAGTATCGTATCTACTCAAAAGCATGAATCTCTAAAGGGAATGAAGCTGATGATGGTGGATATTCTCGATGGAGAACAAGAGTTGACGGGGCGCATAGAAATCGCCGTCGATACAGTATGTGCTGGTGAAGGTGAATATGTGCTTCTAACTCGAGGCTCATCGGCACGGCATATTTTTGAAGATGATAAAGGCACCGCAGTAGATTGCGCTATTGTGGGTATTATTGATAGTTTTGAAAAATAATTGTATAGGAAATAGCTGGTGCCAGAGTTTAACCTAGTTATTGTGTCACATCATGAATGTATCACTGATTGTGTACACCGTTAGTTGACATGGTCATTGCATCAGCAATGCAACCTATATGGAGGTTCATGATGGAAAACAATACACAGTTGAAAGAAATGATCCGCTCCATGGTTATAGATGTATTACAGGGGCAAAAGCAAGAAGCAGCCTCATCACAACCTATTAAACAAGTGCCTAGAGGTCAAGTTGAACCAGGTGTATTTGATACTGTTGATGAGGCCATTCGAGCAGCAAAAGCAGCGCAAGCGCGCTTTGAAGATTGCACCTTGGCAACCCGTGAAAAGGTAATAGCAGATATTCGTACTGCTATGCGCCCACGAGTACAAGAGTTGGCTCAAAAAACTGTGGAAGAAACAGGAATGGGTCGCGTTGCAGATAAAGTATTGAAATTAAACCTTACACTCGATAAAACACCGGGTGTAGAAGATCTCGTTACAGAGTGTGAAACTGGTGATAACGGCATGACATTATATGAATTGTCTGCCTACGGTGTCATCGGTGCTATTACACCAAGTACGAATCCAGCAGAAACATTAATATGTAATTCCATCGGCATGCTGGCGGCCGGAAATGCTATATTCTTTAGCGTTCATCCAGGCGCCAAGAATTTGAGTCGAGAGCTTGTTAGTGAGCTCAATCAAGTTATTGCTAAATCGATTGGCATTGAAAATCTTATTGTTACACTTCGGGAGCCATCTATTGAGTCTGCTCAAGAGATGATGTTACATCCAGATGTAAGCTTATTAGTTGTTACTGGTGGCCCTGGAGTAGTAAAACAAGCACTTCAAAGTGGCAAAAAGGTTATCGGTGCTGGTGCAGGCAATCCACCAGCCTTTGTAGATGAAACAGCAGATATTAAAAAAGCCGCCCAAGATATCGTTCTCGGTGCCAGCCTAGATAATAATATTCTATGTATCGCTGAAAAGAGCGTTGTGGCCATGCGTCAAATTGAGCCACAACTCGTTCAAGAAATGGTGAAAGTAGGATGTGTCCTCGTTGATAATCAACAAGATATTCAACGGTTGGTGGACTTAACAGTTTTGCCAAATGGGACGCCAAACAAACAGTTTGTAGGTAAAAATGCCGGTGTTATCCTTGATGCGGCTCACATTCCGTACAACGGTGATCCACGGTTGATTATCATGCGTACACCCAAAGACCATCCATTTGCAGTGATTGAAATGTTAATGCCTATTCTACCGGTTGTAACGGTAGATAGCTTTGATGAAGGCCTCGATGTATGCTTGATGTTAGAAGCGGGCTTACATCATACGGCAACAATGCATTCCTTAAATATGGAACGCCTCAATCGGATGGCTCGTAAAATGAAAACATCTATTTTTGTTAAGAATGGTCCATCCTATGCAGGGCTTGGTTTTAGTGGAGAAGGTACAACAACCTTTACAATTGCTACACCAACGGGGGAATCTACTACATCGGCTCGATGCTTTGCACGACGTCGTAGATGTTGCTTAACAACAGGATTTAATATTCGATAGGTGGTGAGCATATGAATCAATGGACATTCCCAACCAAAATTTATGCAGGGGAAGATTCATTACAACGTCTTACAGAATTTAATAACGAATCTATCCTCATCATATGTGATCCATTTGAAGGACTCACCAAACCTTACGTATGTGATGAGCCTAATGGACAGTAGAAATAAGGTAACTATTTATACAGACGTAGTACCTGATCCGCCCATAACTCACGTAGTAAAAGGCATTGAGTTTATGGAAGGTATTAAACCAACTGTTATCATCGCCATAGGTGGAGGGTCCTGTATCGATATGAGTAAAGGGATAGCCTATTTTGGTCGTAAGCTAAAGCATATGGATATCAAATCCTTCATCGCCGTTCCTACCACAAGTGGAACAGGCTCTGAAGTAACAGCCTTTGCTGTTCTTACAGATAGCGAAACACAGATTAAATATCCTCTTGTCGATGATGCGGTATTACCAGATGAAGCTTTATTAACGCCATTATTTGTAAAAACATCGCCTCCCAATGTTACTGCTTTTAGCGGTATAGATGTTCTTGTTCATGCGCTTGAAGCCTATGTGGCAACGGCGGCAAATAATTTTACTGATGCGTTGGCACAGCAAGCAATTGAGCTTGTCTTTGAATACCTACCAAAATGTCATAAGCCAACAGCCACAGACCAAGATCGCATGTCAATGCACGAAGCATCATGCCTTGCAGGACTTTCCTTTAACAAGGCCGGCGTGGGTATCGTTCATGCCATGGCACATCAGTTGGGTGGGCAATTTCATGTACCTCATGGTCTAGCTAATAGTATGCTTTTGCCATATGTAATTGGCTTTAACTGCTCTCATAATCCAGCGGTAGCGGGAGAAGTATGCCCGTTTATCTGCTAAACTTGGCTTTGCAGCCCATAATGCATCAGAGGCTGATAAATTAGCTGCTCTTATAGAGGCTATAGTTACATTGCAACATACATTAGACTGTCCAATGAACCTTACGGCCTTTGGTGTAGATAGAGCTACATCAGAATCAAAGCTTGATCTTATGGCAGATAGAGCGTTAGAAGATATGTGCTATAGATTTAATCCATATCCTGCTAACCATGATGATCTAGTTAGCTTGTATAAAAAAGTGCTGTAAATCCATATAAAACCGATATTAACATAATGTTTTTGAAAAGAGACTTTGATGATTTCATTGAAGTCTCTTTTCTTATTTTTATATGACTGTTATCAGTTTATTTAAGTACTGGTAGATACATCTTTTTTTATGTTAAAGTGTTATAATATTCTTTATATCCTATAGGAAATATGACGTTGCAATTCAAAACTAGTTATATTCTTTATAACTCTTTGGAATATAAGAAAACTTAGCTTTTAACTGCTTTTGTTGTATAATATAGGTAGGATATTTAAAAATTTAGATATTTTCGTGAAAGTATAATATCCTCATCTAATTTTTAGTTTTACAAGTTAGGTGTTTAGTACATCGTATATGGTATTTTATGATGTGCTACTTTCACAAAAACGAGTATGATCGCTTAGGTGGTCATACGGTTGTTAAAAAGAGAGGTATTTATGCAGCACATGCTACGCATGGGTATTGACGTGGGGTCTACAACGGTTAAAGTTGTACTATTGGACGAACACGATAATTATTTGTATAAGAAGTACGTACGCCATTATGCGAACATTTTGGACACAGTATATACCTTGCTTCAAGAGGCTCAAGTGGGCCATGAAGATGATCTAGTTCACGTATGTATTACTGGTTCTGGTGGTATGGCGATGGCCGAAAAGGTGCGCATTCCATTCGTACAAGAGGTTATTGCTGAAACGCGAGCTGTGAAAAGCGCTCTATCCAGAAACAGATGTTATCATCGAACTTGGTGGTGAGGATGCGAAGGTTACTTACTTAGGCCAAACTGCAGAACACCGTATGAATGGTTCCTGTGCTGGTGGTACAGGTGCTTTCATAGACCAAATGGCGACCTTATTGCAAACTGATGCATCTGGTCTCAACCAATTGGCCATGAATTCTGATACAATTTACCCAATTGCGGCACGTTGTGGCGTGTTTGCAAAAACTGACGTTCAAGCCTTGTTAAATCAAGGGGCATCCCATGAAAACATTGCTAAATCTGTATTCCAAGCTATTGTAAACCAAACGATTGCAGGCCTCGCATGCGGCCATAAAATCGAAGGTAATGTGGCATTCCTTGGCGGTCCGTTGACATTCCTGTCCGAATTGCGCCAATGTTTCTGTGACACATTAGAGCTGGAAGAATCTCAACGCATCATCCCTGAGAATGGTGAATTGTTCATTGCTTAGGGGCGGCATTGATGAAAGATGAATGCCGTGAGATTACAGTTGGTCAATTGACAAAGGAAATCGGTGCTCTTATCGGTATTCCTATGGAAGCTACAGACCGTGTAGATCCGCTATTTAAAAATGAACAAGAATTAGAAGAATTCCGAGCTCGTCATGCTAAGGCGGTAACGCCAAAGGCGAATATTGAGGATGCTCAAGGTCCTTGTTACCTTGGTATCGATGCTGGTTCCACTACTTTAAAAGTAGTGCTCATCAACAGCAATAAGGAAATTATCTTCTCTCACTATGGTCCTAACCATGGTAAACCATTAGAAAAATCTCGTGAAATTATCGAGCAAATTTACACATTATTGCCTAAAGGTGCATATATTGCACACTCTGGTGTAACTGGCTACGGCGAAGCCTTTCTTAAACGCGCCCTTGGCATCGATATCGGTGAAGTAGAAACGATGGCTCACTATCGTGCGGCCCGCTTCTTCTGCCCTGATGTATCCTTTATCTTGGATATCGGTGGTCAAGATATGAAATGTTGTAAGGTTCGCGATGGCTACATCGAAGATATCGTATTGAACGAAGCTTGCTCCTCTGGTTGCGGTTCCTTCATCGATACCTTCGCATCTGGCTTGCGCATTCCTATCGACCAATTCGCGAAGGAAGGTTTGTTGGCAACCTTGCCAATCGACTTAGGCTCTCGTTGTACCGTATTCATGAACTCTAAGGTTAAGCAAGCTCAAAAAGAAGGGGCTACGGTACAAGATATCGCAGCAGGCCTTGCTTATTCTGTAATTAAAAATGCCCTTTACAAGGTTCTTAAGGTAAAAGATCCTAAAGAATTGGGCGATCATATCGTTGTACAAGGCGGTACATTCTATAATGAATCCGTTTTGCGCGCCTTCGAAAAATTGATGGGCGTAGAAGTAATTCGTCCTGACGTATCCGGCTTGATGGGTGCATACGGTATGGCTCTTCTTGCTGCTGAAACAGCTGAAGAGTTACAAAAGGGTAATAGTACATTGTTAGATAGCGAAGGGCTCAATTCCTTACAAGTTGCTACGACAATGCGCAATTGCGGACTTTGCTCCAACAACTGTATGCTGACAATCAACGCATTCTCCGATGGTCGTACGTACGTAACGGGCAACCGTTGTGACCGCGGTGCGGGCGGTATGATTCAAGAGGAACGCAAACCAGTTCCTAACTTAGTAGACGTTAAATTGCGTCGTTACTTCGACTATTATTTGAAGAAAAATATTCCAGAGTTCGAAGGTAAAATGCGCGTAGGTATTCCTCGCGTCCTCAATATGTATGAGGATTTCCCATTCTGGTTTACATTCTTCAACACCCTAGGCTATGAAGTAATCCTTTCAGAATATACGACAAAGGATCAATACAACAAGGCTATCGATACGATTCCATCCGATACAGCTTGTTATCCTGCGAAGGCCGTGCATGGTCATATTCGGGATTTGGCGAATGCACAGGTAGACTTTATTTGGTACCCTTGTGTGCAACATGGTCCTAAGGAATTTAGCCGCGACAATAACTACCATTGTCCAATGGTTATTTCCTATCCAGAACTTATCAAAAACAACATGCAGGAGGTTCTGGGAGATACTCCATTCCACGCGCCATTCTTGCCGTTGGCTGATAAAAAATCTCTTGTTCCTACTCTTGTGAAAGCATTGGACTTCTTGGATCTTAAGAAGAAAGATATTGCTAACGCTGTTGAAAAAGCGTGGGAAGAACAAGAAAATTGTAAAGTCTCTTACCGTGAAACGACAAAGAAAACAGTATCTCGCCTCGTAGCAGAACAAATTCCAACCATCGTATTGGCTGGCCGTCCATATCATTTGGACTCTGGTATTAATCACGGTATCCCAGAGCTTATTACATCCCTTGGTATGGCTGTTCTTACTGAAGATGGTGTAGCACCTCTCGGTAATGATATCAAGCATTTGCGCGTTGTAGACCAATGGTCCTACCATAGTCGTTTATACCGTGCTGCTGAATTCGTAAGCAGAACAGAAGGATTCCAAATTGTAGAGCTCAACTCCTTTGGTTGTGGTCTCGACTCTATCGTAGCAGATCAGGTAAAAGATATTCTTTCAGCAAACCACAAAATCCATACCTTACTCAAAATTGATGAAGGTACCAACCTTGGGGCCGTTACGATTCGTCTCCGCTCCTTGCAATCTGTAATGGAACGTAGCTTGCGTCGTCATAATAACCCAGAGGCACCGGAAGAAGTGGTGGTAGAAGAATTACCAACTTACGATTACAATCGTGTGGTGTTCACTGAGGAAATGCGTAAGACCTATAAAATCTTGGTGCCACAAATGTCACCATTACATTTTAGCCTCTTAGAGCCAGTCCTCAAAAATGAAGGTTATGACTTTGAAATGTTGCCAGCGCCTACGCGCGATGATATTGAAGTGGGTCTAAAATACATCAATAATGATGCATGTTATCCAGCAATCATCGTTGTAGGTCAGCTCATGGCGGCCTTATTGTCTGGTAAATATGACGTAGAAAAAACAGCAGTTATCATCTCTCAAACAGGTGGTGGCTGTCGTGCGACGAACTATATCGGTTACTTGCGTAAAGCATTGATTGACGCAGGTATGAAACAAGTACCAATCCTATCCCTCAACGCGAGCGATATGGAACGTCAACCAGGCTTTAAGTTGACTAAAGGCTTCTTACATCGCATGATCCAAGCCGTTGTGTATGGTGATGCTATCATGCAATGTGTATTGGCTACACGCCCATATGAAAAGAACCCTGGCTCTACCGATGCATTATGTAATTACTGGCTTAAAAAGCTGCGTGAAAACATTACATCTGCCAGCCTTCGTCAGTACAATAAGTACATCAAAGAGATTATCCATGACTTTGATAACTTGCCGGTCAATAAAGATGTACAAAAACCTCGCGTTGGCGTCGTAGGGGAAATTTACGTTAAATTCCACCCAAGTGCTAACAACCATATCAATGAACTCATTGAAAAAGAAGGGGGCGAAGTCGTTACATCTGGCCTATTAGACTTCTTCTTGTACTGCGCAATGGACAGTACATATCGTGCTAAAACACCTTGATGGTACATGGCTATCTGGCTTCTTTGGTACATTGGCTCGTGAAGCCCTTGAACTCTACCGCTTGCCATACGCTAAAGCCGTAGCGGCGTCTAAAAACTTTGATCCTCTACAACGTATGACAGAAGTAGCAAAAGAAGCAGCTCAATTCATCGGCCTTGGTAATCAATGCGGTGAAGGCTGGTTCCTAACAGGCGATATGATCGACCTCATTGAAAAAGGGGCCAAACAAATCGTATGCTTGCAACCATTCGGCTGCTTGCCAAACCACGTAACAGGTAAAGGCATGGTGAAAACACTATCTGCGGCCTACCCAGAAGTGCGCATCGCAGCTATCGACTACGATCCTGGCTCCAGTGCAGTAAACCAAGCAAATCGGTTGAAACTACTACTATCGACAATGTTCGAGTAAGTAGTTAGTGTATTGCGAATTTTCGCTAAACTAATAGTTGTGTAACTCGATGGAGCTACTGTAAATAAGTAATTAGGGCCTTTACATTTTATAATGGGGCCCGAATACAACTCATAATACTAGTATAGAAAAATACAGCCCTCTCTTGGCTCAGTACGTCACTACGTTCCGTAAAATCGCTGCAGAGAGGGCTGTATTCTTTTCTATATACGCTAATTATGAAAGATGTCCCATTATAAAATGTAAATAATCAACCTATTATATACCTAATAGCTCCATCTAGTTTTTTATCCCATGTTACAAAAATTCGCAATAGACCTAACGGAGAGTGGGAAAGGGCTGTGTTCTTTTTCTATAACTGTTATGAATATGTCCCATTGAAAAATATAACTGGTGCAGTGAGATGGGAAGAAAGTTGTGAATAGTAATGTGAAAAGGTCCCTAGATTTTATAATGGGGCCTGTAACTATATTACTAGTATAGAAAAAAAATACAGCCCTCTCTTGGCTCAGTACGTTGCTACGCTCCGTAAAATCGCTGCAGAGAGGGCTGTGTTCTTTTCTCCATACAATCAGTTGGACAGGCTTTTATTGTGCTTATGAGTGTTTGTAGAGAACAGGAATTGATCTATTTTTAGACATATAGTTATACAGCCCTACAATGGGACGTCTCTACAGAGTAGTGTTAATATAAATAAGATACCCCTTTCCGAAGCGATTTTACGAAGCGTAGCGCCGTACTGAGCAAGGAAAGGGGTATCTTATTTATATACTAATATTATTCTGTTGTAGTGGGGCCCCATTGTAGGGCTCACACAAATGTTTAAAAGAGATTATTCTTTCTCTACTAAACCATATCAAGCACAATAAGGAAAGCACTGCACATACTAGCATTGTAATCCCCATTGGTATGCCCGTATGTTCTCCACCAATACCAACGATTGGTGATACAATACCTGCCGCAAACATGCTTGCAAAGCCTAGTATGGCAGAGGCGCTGCCTGCCATTTTTCCGTATTTAGTCATCGCCATAGAGAAGGAGGCGGAACCGAATAGGGATACTGTACATGCAGTAAAGAATAGGATTGTTGTTACAGGAATGAGAGACCATTCAAAAATCATGGCTACTAAGAATAGTAAAGAGCCGATTGTAAGTTGCCATAGACTGAATGTAAGTATTTGGCGAGATGTTATGACATTGCTTACTCGTCCGCTAATGGCACTGGCCAAGATAATGCCGCAGCTATTGATACCAAAAAGGTAACTAAATTCCTGAGCTGAAAGTTGGAAAATATTTTGGTATACAAAGGATGAACCTGAGATATAGGAAAAGAAAGCGCCGAAAGCAAAGAATTGAATTAAAGATTGTCCTAGGAAACGTTTATCTTTGATCAGAGTAAAGTAGTTCTTTGTAGCCGTAGCAAGGCCGCCAGTAACGCGTTTTTCCTTTGGTAAGCTTTCACGGAAAAGAAGAGAACCTAGCAATAGAATAGCAGAGAATACGGCTAAGATGATAAAAATAACGCGCCATGTGGTGAAGAGAAGTAGTTGGCCGCCTACTAAAGGTGCAATTACAGGTGCGAGGCCATTGACCATCATGAGCAAAGCAAATAGTTTAGTCAGTTCTTGACCAGATGCAAAGTCTCGAGCGATAGCTTTAGATATAACTACCCCTACAGATCCGGTTAAGCCTTGTAGAAATCGACCTAGTAATAGTATTTCGATGCTAGGTGCATAGGCACAAATAATACTAGAAATAACGCATAGTAAGTTACCTACAATAAGTGGCATTTTACGGCCCATTGTGTCACTTATAGGACCACCAAATAATTGACCTAAGGCAACGCCAAAGGTCATAACACCTATGGTCATTTGAATGTTAGATGCTGTTGTATTGAGTTCACCAGGCATAATTGGTAATGCTGGCAAATAAAGGTCTGTTGCGAGCGGTGTGATTGCCGTTAATAGACCGAGAAAAACTACCATGATAAAGGAAACCTTGGCAGAACTTTCTTGTGTCATAGAAACCTCCTGTACTTAAAATAGAGAATAAAAAAGTCTGCGAATCGCACTTCGCAGACTGCATTTAATTTTTTCTATTTAACAAGAAGTATTGTAACACGATTGATATATAAATTCTATAGATTTTTTTGTAAAAGTTTTTTTCTAATAATTAGAGTATAACCTAATAACGTGATTTACAAGAATTATAAAATTATATATTAAACTTTTTTGTGTATGAAAACGTAGTTGCATAGAATTAGGCAAATCTCTATAGAATGTGATATCAAAACTTTGGGTTTGATACATCTGATTTTATAGATTAAAATAAAGTCATAGATTAAATCTAAAAATATCAATGTAATTTATCGTATATAGGAGTTTAGTATGAACAAATTTGTAAAAACTTTAGTATTGGCAGCAGTAGCTGTTGTTGGTACAGCAACATTCACATCTGTAGAGGCTATTAGCTCTGACGAGGCTGTACAAAGTGCATTGGCTCGTGTTCCAGGTGCAACTATTGCAAATGTAACTGAGTTTAATCGTGACTATGATCATGGTCGTTTAGAGTATGAAGGCGAAATTCATTACAATGGTTATGAATATGACTTCGAAATCGATGCAGATACTGGTACTTTCACTAAATGGGAAGTAGAACGTAAACATTACTAAGATTTTAAAAGTAAATCATAAAAAAAGAACAGCTCATTTCGGAGCTGTTCTTTTTGTTTACCTTATTAGCAATATCTTAGAAGAAGATACTGTGAATTTGGTGGATGAAATGTTGACCGAAGAAGGAGATGCAACCATGCATTACGATGAATACGATGAAGTATTTGAATGCAGTGTTCATAATAACGCTTGCTTCGATTTCATGCTCTAATTTATGAGCTTCATCAGCACTAACTTCTTTGTGGTTTTCGAGGTATGCTTTCAAAGCAGGACCTACGGCACCAATAGAAATCGCGATGGATTGTGGAGACAACATTTTACCGATACCAGCTGCACCGGAGTTAACAGCTGCTAACCAGAAGCCAAGGTCTTCCCAGTTTGTAGGATCTAAGCCTTGAGCTGCTGCGATTTGAAGTGGACCAAACAATACGTTGGAATTTGTACCGGAACCAGTCAAGAAGGCACCCAACGCACCTACGATAGGAGCGAATAGTGGGTACAAGGAACCTGTACCAGCAACCATTGCTTTCGCAATGTCTGCAGTCATGCCAGAGTATGTCATCAATTTAGCTGTCATAACAACTGTGATGATTGTAAGGTATGTGAACTTCAAGTTTTTAACTGTGCTACCCAATGTACCGAAGATTTCGCCAGCTTTTGCTTTTTGGATGAAACCACCAACGATACCAGCGATGAAGATCATGATACCAGGAGTTGCAATCCATACGAATGTGTAAGGTTTTGCACCAGGACCTTGGTAAATAGGTACAGATGTTTTAATGGACGCAAGTGGACCATTGATTGCAGGGAACAATTTAGAAGTTAATAACAATAATACGAAGATCAAGATGAATGGCATAGCCGCTACAAGACCTTCACCACCGGAAACTTTTGGAGCTTCACCAGTTTGTTTAACTGCGTATTCAGGATCATTAGGAGGCATGATTTTTGCGCAACCAATGATAACTGCCATGATTACGATGGATGCAGAAATTACGGATAATTCAGGACCCATTACTGCGTTGATTATAGTTTCAGGAACAGCTAATGCTAAACCGGAAAGTAATGTAACAAGGAATACACCTTTTAACGCTTTAATACCGCCACCGATGATCATAACAACGAAGAATGGAGCGATAAGGTTAAGCAAGAATAATTGTACGGAAATGAATGTACCTAAATGGCTTGGATCTAGGCTTGTCAAGGATGCCAATGTAGTAGTTGGAATACCGATAGAGCCGAATGTAGTTGGTACAGAGTTTGCAACGAGACATGCAATGATAGATTTTAGTGGGTCGAAACCTACGGCAACCATCATAGCAGCTGGAATTGCAACGGCAGTACCAAAGCCAGCCATACCTTCCATGAAGGCACCAAAGCCCCATGCAAGTAACAATGCAAGTACACGAGTATCAGATGTTACAGAAGAAAGCATTGTTTTAATAGTTTCCATTGCTTTCGTATATACTACCAAGTTATAAACAAAGATAGCAGCTGTAATAACTAATAGGATTGGCCAGATTGCCAAAGCGGCACCTTCAAGGGCACCAGTGACCATAATAAATGGGTCAGATTGGAATGCTGTAATAGCGATGATGAAAGAACCGATTGCAGCAACACTTGTTGCTTGCCATGCTGGTAATTTCAAGATGGATAACGCTACGATCAACCAAATGATTGGAGATAGCGCTAATAGAACGGTGATAGCACTCATTTCTAAGATCATCCTTTCAAGAAAAACAAAAATATATGCTCAACAGGACGATGTAGTTTAATCAAATAAATTGATGAGTAAATCGCTATTGTATTAAGTTGTAAAAGTTCGGTTAAAATGTAAAGTTACAATAAAATAACAGATATACTTATCGCAAAAATTGATGTAATATTTAAAAATTTTTAACCTCATAAGTTATGAGGTTAGAAATATAAGAGAGGGGACATAAACAGTGTTTATGTCCCCTTCTTTACCGACTACATGTCCATGTTAGGGCCTTTGTAAGGTCTTAGGTATTAGTAGTTACCTTTGAACATTGTAGCAGGAGCTTCTGGTACATAATCGCCGAAGTAGGATTTGAAGTCTAGACCTAATTCGTTGCAAAGATCTTGAACTTCTAGCATTGTACCATTAAGTACAGGGATGCCTTCAGCTTTAACTTTTTCAACGGATTCATGTTCTTTTTCACCATGAGTGTAGATGCGGTCTTGACCAGCAGCTTTAGGAGCTTCACGTAATTCTTGTAAGAATTGGGAGAAGTGTTTTTTGATTTCAGCTGGGTCGCCGAAGAATTCAGGGTTGATAGCCATGAAGCCGTGGCAGATGTTGGATTTACCACCAATCATACATTTGTTGGAAGTACCACCTTGAGACAAGATGGAGGAGAATAATTCAGCAATCATGCCGTTACCATAACCTTTGTGGCCGCCAAGAACTTCTGTAGCACCACCTAAAGGAAGGATACCGCCGCCTTCATGACGGGAGATGTTGCCCAATACTTCAGCTGCATCAGTGGAAGGAACGCCGTCTTTATTAACAGCCCAGCCATCTGGAGTAGCTTTGCCCATTTTGTTGTACATTTCAAGTTTACCACGAGTTACTACTGTAGTGGAGCAATCGAAGAAGAAGTCAACAGGATCAGCAGGTACAGTCCAAGCGATAGGGTTGGAACCAAGCATAGCTTGACGAGCGTATGTAGGAACCATGATTGCTTCGGAGTTTGTACAAGAGAAACCGATTAAGCCTTGGTCGGATGCCATTTTAGCATAGTAACCAGCGATACCATAGTGGTTGGAGTTACGTACGGATACGATACCAACACCGGATTTTTAGCTTTTTCGATAGCCATTTCCATAGCCATGTGGCCCAAGATTTGGCCCATGCCATCATGACCGTCGATAACTGCGGAGATTGGAGTTTCTTTTACGATTTCAGGTTTTGCGTCGATTTTGATCAAGCCATTAGTGATACCTTTGTGGTAACGAACCATACGTTGCATACCATGGCTTTGAATACCGAACAAGTCGGAAGTCAAAAGTACGTCTTGGATGATGTCAGCTTCTTTTTCGGAGAAACCGAATTTTTGGAAAGCGTCCATGCTCAATTTTTTTAGTGTTTCATAAGGGAATAACACAGTGTTTTTTGCGTCTGCCATCGTTAAAACCTCTTTTCAGAAAATATGTACCTGATATAGCAACTACATTCTAAAAAAATCATGAAATTAATATGATTCTAAGGGTAGTTCTATATCCTCTCAAATGACAATGTCAGTATAGCACAGAAATTTGTGAGATTGAATAGTCTTGCACTCTGAATGACATTACTAAATACGCATACGTACGGGTGATTTTAATCACATATTCTATAGTGTATAAGTGAAAAAGCCGATTATACCTTAAACTACATGGTTATGACTTTTAGTCATTATTGCATGATTTTTTTATAGATTAATAGTATTTTTTTATAGGCCTTATTAGTATAACTGTTCAGCTTTCTAGAAAGAATGATAATGGATAGATATCGATAAAACTTGAAATGTTAAGGTCTATATATCAAAATAATTGATGAGGTCATAAATTGAATGTGATAACTGAATGTATTGATATACAGAAAATCCTTCGCTTTTCATCTTTTTTTTAAAATTAAAAGGTGTGCAAAAGGTTACACATATACAAGTCATACTATAATATAATATAAATATACATCCTATAGTTTATCCTATAGTTTATATGATTTATAAGCGAGGTGCTTATCTTGAAAGAATATAAGACTGTTTGTCCCTTATGATTGCCCAGACGCATGTGGGCTAATTGTAAGTGTTGAAAATAATAAGGTAGTATCTGTGCGCGGTAATAAGGATCATGCTTTTACCCGTGGCACATTATGTCCTAAAATGGTGCACTACGAAAAGGTTATCCATTCTCCATTGCGTTTAGAATACCCTATGAAGCGCATTGGTAAAAAAGGTGTTGGTGAAGACCAATATGTACGTATTAGCTGGGATGAGGCGCTAGATACAATAGTAAATAATTTCAAGCACACTATAGATACTTATGGTAGTGAAAGTATTTTACGTTATTCATACGCCGGAACAATGGGTGTTATTCAAAGCCCCGCAGCAGATTATTTCTTTCGTCGTATAGGTGCTACCGATCAAGATAGAGGAATTTGCTCGCCTGCAAAACAGGCTGGATTCCGCTCTGTTTATGGTGATACGTTGGCTGTTAAACCGCAAGAGGCACAGCATAGTGATTTAATTGTGTTATGGGGCATAAATGCAACAGCTACAGACGTTCATATCTTACATGATGTAAATATTGCTAAAAAGAATGGGGCTCAAGTTTGGATTATTGATACCCATAAAACATATACCTTTAGTCAGGCTCATGAACAGCTTGTTGTAAAACCCTGGTAGCGATGGGGCCCTAGCATTAGGTATGCTTCATATCATTCATCGTGATGGCTTGGCAGATTTAGAATTTATTAATCAACATGTACAAGGGTATGATAAGCTGGTAGAAGAAACGTTAATTGACTTCACACCAGAGAACGCGTCTGAAATATGTGGTGTTTCTGTAGAGCGTATGACTGAGCTTGCTCATGCTTATGCTAAAGCTAAGGCTCCATTTATTCGTCTTGGTAGCGGGTTGTCTCGTTACGGCAATGGCGCTATGACTTGTCGTGCTATTAATGCTTTGCCGGCTGTTGTGGGAGCGTGGCAGCACCTTGGTGGTGGTCTCTTATCAAGTGCTAGTGGTAGTAAATTCGTCGGTAAAGATGTGATGCAACAGGCTCATATCCATGCGCCTGCTACACGATTGATGCCCGATGATTAAACTTGGTGAAATGCTTACAAACCCTGAAGGAACTAAAGTTCATAGTTTATATATCTTCTCTTCAAATCCTGCTATCACAGCGCCTGACCAGAATGTTGTACGTAGAGGCTTAATGCGAGATGACTTATTCACTGTGGTACATGAGCGTTTCTTTACGGATACTTGTAAGTATGCTGATATTATTTTGCCTGCCACAACATCTGTAGAGCATGATGATATTTACAATTCTTATGGTCACTATACGATTGGCACGGGCTATAAATTGATTGAACCAATCGGTGAATCTCGCTCCAATTGGCAAGTCATTGCAGAATTAGCGAAGCGAATGGGATTGGTAGATGAGTTCTTTAATCTTAGCGAACGAGAACTGATAGACCAAATTGTGCGCACCTCTAATCGTATATCTAAAGAAGACCAAGATACGATTCTTAGTGGTGAACCTGTAGAGATGGTTGTGCCTGAAAATTATAAGATGGACTTTAAAACACCATCTGGCAAAATTGAACTTTATAATCCTCACGATGTAGAGCCCCTCATTCGATATATGTCGCCATATGGTGATAATGCGCCGTTCTGGCTTATCAATGGTAATGATATACGTATTTTAGATTCTAGTTTTTGCGAGTTAGACTTTGATGATTCAGAATTGATGAAGCTTCGCATCCATCCAGAAGATGCAAAATTATATGACATTGCTAATGGTGATGAAGTAGAAATTTATAACAACCGTGGCAGCGTAAAAATAAAAGTGTATTATGATGATGAGGTGCAACAGGGCACATTAGTCACTCTTGGTGTATGGTGGCAATCACAATCTAGTGACCCTGAAGTCGCTATCAATGCACTTATGGCAGATCGCCCTACAGATCAAGGTTGGGGCAGTACTTTTTATGATGTACAAGTTGATATAAGAAAACTTTCCTAGTTAAGTCTCTTTACTTATGGGAATAATGCTATGCCGATATGGAATAGTGAGAATATTTTTCTTGCATACCTAAACCCCTTTGGATTATAATAGTAACATTATTTTTATATAACCTAAAGGGGGTTACATTTATGAATGGTAACGACAATTTGTCGACCCGTGCCTATTTGGCCATAGGCATGATGTTATTCGCCCTATTCTTTGGGGCAGGGAATTTGATCTTCCCAGCGGCCTTAGGTCAACAAGCTGGTAGTAATGTAGGTTGGGCTTTGCTCGGCTTCGTATTAACAGGTGTAGGCCTTCCACTTTTAGGTGTTGCAGCGATGGGTTATTCCTCCTGTAAAGACGTTGAAGAACTTGCAAGCCGTGTTCATCCGATTTATGGCTTGTTGTACACAATCTCTCTTTACTTGAGTATCGGTCCAATGTTTGCGACGCCACGTACTGGTACTGTAGCTTATGAAATTGCAATTAAACCTTTCACAGAAGGTTTAAGCATGAATATGGAACCAATTTTCTTGGCATTATTCTTTGGTGTTTCTTTGTGGTTATCCATTAGCCCACAAAAGCTTGTTAATCGTATCGGTAATATTTTGACACCAGCATTACTACTTGTAATTCTGTTGTTAATTGTTAAATCCTTTATGACTCCGCTTGGTGGCTATGCAGTGCCACAACCTACTTATGGTGATGCATCAAAGGCTGTGTTACAAGGTTTCTTGGACGGCTATAATACGATGGATGCTTTAGCTTCTGTAGTATTTGCTATTCTAGTAATAGACTTTGTTCGTCTTAGCGGTGCTACATCTCGTGCTGTGGTTACAAAAACAGTAATGGAGGTAGGCGCTATTGCGGTAGCTCTTCTTGGCATTGTTTATGTATTTATTGCTAACATCGGTGCTACTAGTGTTGAACGTTTTGGTTTGTTCGATACAGGTGCTCCTGTGTTGTCCGTAAGTGCGAACTACTTGTTCGGTGGATTTGGTCAAATTATCTTGGCTATCATCGTTCTTCTAGCTTGCTTGTCTACGAGTATTGGTCTTATTACTTCTTGTGGTACGTACTTCCACAAGTTGACACCGAAGATTAGCTATAAATTATATGTAGTAATCTTCTCCGTAGCAGCATTTGGTCTTAGCATGTTCGGTTTAAAAACAATCATCAGCGCAGCAATTCCAGTGTTGATGCTCTTGTATCCGTTGACTATCGTAATCATTTTGTTGGCTCTTCTTCACAATGTATTCGGTGGTCGTCGTTGCGTATACGCATGGACAATGGCTTTCACAATGATTTCTGCTCTTATGACTGGTCTTGAAACGGCAGGTATTGCACCTGCTGCATTGGAACAGCTCTTTACTCAATACATTCCATTCCAGGCTGCTGGTATGGGCTGGGTGAGCTTTGCGGTATTAGGCTTCGTTGTAGGTCTTATCCATAAAGGTCTTGTGTCCGAAAATAAATGAATAATATTAAAGGTTCTATGCTTTCATCTTTTTTGAAAGTATAGAACCTTTTTTTGTGGCATAAAAGTTGCCATATGAAATTGCTTTTATAGGTAGGAGTTTCTATAATACATATATAGTATATAAAGGAGATTTTTATGCGTAACACTCATTGTTTACCAAGTTATAGTTTTGGCGGTCACGATGTATTTGACGCCATTCCACAATTTACAAAATTATACGGCCATACAGTAGCCATCATAGGTGGTGAAACAGCACTATCTAAGGCTATGCCTCATATTCAGCCCGTACTAGATAAGGCGGGGATTAATGTATTAGATGTTATTCCATTTGGTGGTGAATGTACTTTCGCTCGAGGCAAGGAAATTGCTGCTATGAATTCTGTGAAAGCTGCAGATTTTCTCTTTGCTGTCGGTGGTGGCAAGGCTATTGATACGGTGAAAGTAGTAGCTGTAGAGCTAGACGATAAACCATTCTTTACCATTCCTACCATTGCATCTACTTGTGCGGCTACATCTGAAGCAGCCGCCGTATATACGGCAGATCATAATTTTGATGGCATTGCCTTTGTAAATCATCCGCCCGTACATTGTTTTATTGATGCAGATATTTTAGTAGAGGCACCGAGCCGTTACTTATGGGCTGGCATGGGGGACACTATCGCCAAGCATTATGAAACATTGATGTCTGCACGTAATCGTGAGCAAGTGTACAATACACAATTAGGTCTTGTTTTATCCTCCATGTGTAGTGAACCAATTTTGGAACATGGTTTACAGGCCTATAAGGATAACGAAATCAAACATCGTAGCGAAGCCTTTGATTTGATGGTGATGACCGTAATCTTTACGACGGGTATCGTATCTGGCTGTATGCCTGGCGATTATAACAGTATCATTGCACATGCTGTTTGCTATGGCTGTGCTACGAATGAAGAAACTGAAAAGCATCATTTGCACGGTGAAATGGTGGCTTATGGTTTGTTAATTCTCTTTATTGTAGATAAACAATTAGACGAGTTAAACCGTTGGTTGCCTATATATCGTGAAATCGGTTGGCCTACGAAGCTTTCACAAATGGGACTCGATGAATCCTATATACCACAAATCGTGGAGAAAGCCGTATCTGTTCGCGATGTTGTGGTATCACCGTACGAGATTACTACTGACATGTTGGCAGAGGCCATTCGTTATATGGAAACTATAGAATGTTAATTGCTAGATTATCGTGAATTTACCCTTTAATAGTTATATAATAATAGTTAGAGTATTTTACGTTTTTAATATCCATTTAGTTTGTAACTCATTGTTTTATGATTAATTGGGGGATATATTTTATCTATATTGTAAGGTAATGATGTGTTGATAATGGATATGTAGATACATTAAGTCTGGTAAAATTAACTACTATTTTAGATTGATATAAAGAGGTTGTTCATGAGTGATATTGTAAAAGGTGGTTTGTATCGCCATTTTAAGGGTATGTATTATTACGTATTAGACGTAGCAACTCATTCGGAAACGGGTGAGAAATTTGTAGTATATCAAAAGCTCTATGATGAACGCGATATGTACATACGTCCATTAGAGATGTTTATTAGCGATGTGGATCGGGAAAAATATCCTGACGTAGAGCAAAAAGAGCGATTTAAGTTGATGAGTGGACGTGACTAGGAGGGCCTGTGGAGCAGAAGTTTTTCTTTTTCGATATTGATAACACCCTAGCTGTATGGCCTGAAGGTAAAATTCCTGACAGTGCTCAATACTGCTTGGATGAATTAAAGCGACGTGGTCATCGCGTAGCCTTAGCGACGGGACGTATCCAAGTAGATGCTAAACGCTTTGCGGAACAAGCAGGGCTTACCGATTTTGTAGCGGATGGTGGTCATAGTATTACTGTCAATAATGAATTGGTGTCCATGATTGGTATGGATCGCGATGCGTGTATTAAATATTTAGAGTACTTAGAGTCTCATAATATTCCTTGGGCTGTTACGGACCGCAATAAATTAGGTCGCATTACACCGTACAAAGAAATCTTGGAGTGGAATCCAAATTGGGATGTATTTAAAACGACTGTAGATCCTGATTTGACTTTCATAGTGTTGAAGAGTTTTATAAGATTTATGTATTCTTTAAAGAAGGGGAAGAAGAGGAGAAAGATATTGAACATATGACGCACAAGTTGATTCGCTATGGCGACGGCTGTGTTTTGTATGAACCTATGGAAAAGGCCTTAGGTATTCGCAATATGCTTGAGCACTTTGGCATGAAACCAAATCAAGCTGTTGTATTTGGCGATGGTTATAATGATTTATCCATGTTTAGACCTGAATGGCTGAATATTGCCATGGGGAATGCGCGCCCTGAATTAAAAGCAAAAGCGGACTATATTACTACAGACTGTGATAAGGACGGCATTTATAATGCGTGTAAACATTTTAAGTGGATCGACTGATGTATAGTTAATTCCCTTAATTAAAGTAAGATTTACATAAATGTTTAATTAAAGTAGCTGTAGCTACGAAATTAGTGTAGCATAATTAGTATAATGCATTTAGTTCTATACTCGTGTGTAAATAGGAGAGAGAAGTCATGAACAACAAACGTAGATTATTTTCCACTGTACTTTGTGTAGCCGCTTTGACTGCAGGCTTATTTGTATCTGGTTGCGGTAGCGATAAAGCGGGCGGCATTGGTTCCGTAGTATCCTCCGTAGTTGATGGTGGCGACGAAAAAGCTGCTGCAAAGCTTAACACACTTATCGATGCAACTAATCGCTTCAACAGTGACAATGCATCATTTGCTCAATTCCAAGCAGAAGGTTTGGCTAAATTAAAAGGTGGCTTCGCAGAAGGTGCTATTGCTAACCAACCTCACTTTGACAGACTACAAGCAGATTTAGAAAAAGCTAAAAAAGAAGGTTCTACATTCAAAGAAGTTGATGCAGAACGCGACAACGTATTGAACATTCTTAATGAATTAGTGCCGGTATATAAAGATTTGACTGCTTATGATGACTCTAAAGCTTACATGAACGATGGGGGCGCTAAAGGTAAAGAACTTGCTGCTAAATACGTTGCAGCAGTAGAAAAATTCGATGCTGCTTATGCGAAGTTCAACGAAACTCTAAATAAAGTTAATGCGGAACAAAGCAAAAAACAAATCGAAAAATTGAAAAAAGACGGTAAAAAAGGTTATGCAGCAGCAATGGAATCTACGCTTCGCTTAACTGAGCTTGTGGATAAATTGGAAAAAGCTCCTCAAAATGCTGATAAAGCAGCTGTAGAAAAAGAACTTTCCGAAATCGAAGCATTGCTTAAGAGCATAAACAACGACCGTGGTCAAGTGCTTGCTGATCGTTACAATTCCGTAGTCGGTGAAGTACGTCAAGTGCTAGCTGATCCAAGTGACAACAACCTTAACAACATGATTGAAGGTTTCAATGGTTATATTGATACGTATAACAGCACAACTCCAGACCAATTCGACGCTAAATAATCAAATAGCTAACGAGTGCGTAAAGGGTAAAAAAAACAGAGCTCCTTTGGGAGCTCTGTTTTTTTGTTAATTCTATTTTAAATCGCTTACATCGTAACCGCGTTGGATCATGTTTTGGCGAACTTCTTCCATCATAGGCGTACGGAATTTCAACCAGTACATAATAGCGCCAGGAATGCCACTAAAGAGTAGGAAAATAACAAAATACATTGTTTTTACTGCATTAAATGTATTACGTAGTACCTTTTCTGTAGTTTGTTCACGACGTAGAGAACGACGCATAATGGCACGAACCATTAAGATTAAGAAGAACGTAAAAATACAACTAAAAATGGTGTAGAAGAAAATAAAGGTCAAGAGTGATAAAATATCGTCCATAGTTTCTCTCCTTTAACAATAACTATAGCAGCATAATGATTATCAGTAATAAAGTATTCTCTCTCATATATGGCCGCATAAAATAAGTACATAACGAATTATATACATTGTTTTGAGAGTTGCAGTCAAGTATATTGGCTATAATTTGCAAAATTGGAATATTATCATATTAAAAATATGTTTATTTGCATTTTTTGCATGCAGGCGTAATAAAATTCACCCTTAATTCATGGGAAATCGTTTTATAAGTTGGTATAATAAAAGATGATTATACTGTTATGTTTGTATAGGAGAATGATTATGAGCTCTAAACGTAAGTTAATTTCCACCTTAATGTGTGTAGGTGCTTTAACAGCAGGTTTATTCGTTTCTGGTTGCGGTAGTGATAAGGCAGCTGATAAAGTATCCTCTGCAGTATCTTCTGTTACAGACTCTAAGTCTGACGAAAAACTAAATAAGGCATTTGATGAACTGATTAAGACAACAAATGAATTTAATGGCAATAACGTAACTTGGGGTCAACAACATGCTGAAAATCTTGCTAAGTTAAAAAGCCGGTTTTGATGAGTATGCAATTAATACACAGCCTAGATTTGAGAACTTACAAAAATGGGTTGAAGAAAAAGTAAAAGAAATAGGCAATACATACAAAGAAGTTGATACCGAGCGCGACAATGTATTAGCTGTATTGGATGAACTAATGCCTGTTTATAAAGAGCTTAAATCCTATACTGATTCTAAAGCATATCTAAACGATGGTAAGGCTAAAGGTAATGAGCTAGCAGCTAAATACGTAGCAGCTGTAGAGAAATTCAATGCTGCCTATGATAAGCTAGGTGAAGTTATCAATACAACAAACAAAGAGAAAAATAAAAAGAAAATGGAACAAATGAAGAAAGATGGTTACAAAAACTATGCTGCCGTTATGGAAGCAACTCTTCGTTTGACCGATTTAGTTGAAAAAGTACAAGCAACGTATACTAACCCTGATAAAGCTGCTATCGAAAAAGAAATTGGCGAAATTCAAGCGTTGCTTAATGGTATAGACACAAAAGACTCCCATAAAGAATCTTTAGTTCGTAACTTCAATGATACTGTTGGTGCTATTCGTCAAGTAATGGTTGATCCTAATGATAAATACCAAGATCGTAACCTTAATCGTATGATTCAACAATATAATAGTTACATTGATTCTTATAACCGCACTAAACCAGATGATTTGGATGGTAAGAAAAAATAATATCGTCTTTATAAGAGAGCCTCTCGTTTTACGAGAGACTCTCTTTATAGTATGAAGTATACGGCTTAATGGCAGTACATACTTCTCTATAATTATTATTTGTAAAATAAAAACTAATTTGTATATGAGGAGAGCCAATGAAACGGTTCGTAAAATTATTTGGTATTTTTACGTTATTAATGTCTTTGCTGCTTATTACCGGTTGCGGTAGATATCAAGCTTTTAAATCCGTGTTAGATGAAATTATTTATAAAGGCACTACCTATGTAGATAATCCTACCGATGCTAGTGTTACTTTCACATTGGATGGCACAAGTTATACTGTGGATGCCCATAGCGTGAAGGAAATCGACTTGAAAGAGGGGGCTCATACACTCGTTACGCCAAAAGGTGAAACAAAAACCTTTACGGTTTCTCAATATGATATGAAGTCCATTTTGAATCCGACGGAAACGACATATGCTATTTGGTATGTTCAATATGGCGAAGGCAAGGTTGGCAATGTTCAACATGGTGAAGTAACCACATCTATTGGGAATGATGTATATGTAGGTCCTATGACGACGCGTTCTGATATCTATATCGCTCGTCGAGGAAAATATCCATTCCGTTATGGTCTTGATGAGCCTTTTGAGGAAGTGGTTTATGTCAATGAACGGGATCCTAATGAGAAGGGGAATCCCGATGCATTGGTATTTGGGAAAATTTATCGACCAATGGAATTTAAAGAAGCGTATCCTAAATTATATAAAGAGTATTTAGGCGAATAAGCTGTTTAAATAAGTAGTTTATTTATTATCTATTTGTATGTTATGAGTACAATTATTTTTGTGTGTTAAGGAGATAATTATGAATAAGAAATTGTGTCTCGTTGCTTGATGGCCGGTGTATTATCTATGAGTTTATTCGTTGTAGCTGGCTGTGGTGAGTCTAAAGAGGATAAACAGGCTAGATTTGAAAAGGCGCAACAAGAGGCGTTGGCACAGGATCGTTCCAATAATGTGGCTCTTACAGATAAAATATCTAAAGCAGATACTTGGAAAACTGCTATTAATAAGTTGAAAGAACGAGGCGAATTAAAAACTGCCCCAATTCAAGTCTCTGGGGACATGACTTTTGATCAAAAGGCCTTTAAGATTGACGTAGTAAAACCAGGGACTACTGAGTTGTTACGTTACCAATATGATCTTGAAAAGCAAACTTGGTCTGATGGCGCACCTGTTGACGTAGTTGGTCCAGGCAAGAACGATATTGCTCAGACATTCTACTCCATCGACAATCTAAATCCAGATATGATGGCAACTGTTATTGAAAGCTTTAAAAAAGAAGGTCAATCCAATCCTGAGTTGAAAGATACTTATACAGGTTTCATTACAAAAGCCGGTATGGGTTGGGGGCCGAAAAGCCAAAAATTCCTCTACTTTGTAAATCAAATTGACTCTGAGGGCGGCGGCTTGGAAAGCGACAAAATCATTGAAGCTACTTATGATGAAACTGGCAAGGCTATCAAGTTAAAGGTAAAACCTAAAGGTAGTAAAGAACGCAAAAATCTTATTAAATAAATATTGAATGTATGTTGCTTCGCTATGTATTGAAATGCTCTATTAACTAAGCTTTGTTATTAATCTATATGGTAGAGATATTGTATAGGTCAAAATATTCTAGTAAAATTTAATGATTTTTTAGAATATTTTGGCTTTCAATACGAGTGTAATATGATATACTAAAAAAGAGCCGCTCACGGGTTGAGCGGCTTTTCTATGTGAATTTTACATACATGTTAGTATATACGATACATTTTTGGGGGAACTATGAACTGGAAACGCTTGGCTTTATGCGCACTGTTAGGGATTACAATGCTTGGTACAGCGGCATGTGGTACAAAAAGTGGGGAACAACCACAAGGGAATACTGTAAAAGCAGAAACGGTAGCTATGCCTAACTTTTCTAACGCACCAATTGCTGATGAATACGCCATTTTTGATACAAATTATGGTCAATTCAAAGTTCGATTGTTAGGCTCTAAAGCACCTATTACAGTAAAAAACTTTGATTACTTAGTGAAAAAAGGCTTCTATAACGGTGTTACATTCCACCGCGTTATCGAAGGCTTTATGATTCAAGGTGGGGATCCAGATGGCACAGGTGCTGGCGGTCCAGGCTATACAATTCCTGATGAATTCTCTAATGACTTACATTTCAACAAAATGGGCGTTCTTGCCATGGCTAACCGTGGTCCGAACACTGGGGGTTCCCAATTCTTCATTACCTTAGGCCCTACAGATTGGCTAGATAATAAACACACTATCTTTGGTACTGTAGTACAAGGTATGGATGTAGTTGAAAAAATCGGCTAAAGTAAAAACTGGCCGCAACGATAAGCCTGTAGAACCAGTAATCATTAATACCATTACATTGGAACCGATTACTGATGATGCGAAAAATGGCAAATAAGGAGGCTAAGTCTGAAGAACGACACTATGTGTATTTAGTGCGTTGTTCTGATGATTCCTTGTACTGTGGATGGACTACAGATCTTGAGCGCCGTATAGATGCGCACAATGGACATATTCCAGGTGGTGCCAAGTATACGAGGGGCCGTCGCCCTGTGACCTTGGTGTATGCTGAAAGCTTTCACCATAAACATGAGGCCCAACGTAGGGAATATGCTATTAAACAGATGACAAAGACTAAGAAGTTGAGGCTCATTAAGGGTGCAAAATAGTCCTTAATTATGGTATAATATGATGATTGATTACTACCATGGAGGTTGAAAAATGAAGCGGGTTCTAGTGTCCGTAAAGAGTGTACAACGAGATATGGACGGCAAGGATACCGTAGTGGAACTGATTTCCCCAGGTACATCACATGAAAAGGGTAATGCCCAGTATGTGCGTTACGAAGAATCCAGTGTGACTGGCTTTAGATGGGGTAAAGACGACCATTAAAATCCATGATGACTCAATTGTATTGCTTCGAACAGGGGCTGTGAATATGCGTCATCAATACGTCCGTGGTGAAGAGCGCGAGTCCGTGTATGAAACGCCGTATGGTGATTTACATATGGCCGTGAACACTCATGAATTAACAGTAGACTTTCACGAAGGCGTAGGTCATGTTCATTTGGGATATGACATTTCCGTCGAAGGTGAATGGCAATTTTATAATCAGTTAGATATAGACGTGCGGGAGGATACAGAGCATGGAAATGAAGGAAATCCTGAAATCGGGGATTGAACAGGCATTACAAGATACGATTAACAGCGGTGGTTTACCAGCTGGGGAATATCCAGAAATCGTTCTCGAAGTGCCACCTCAAAAAGAATTCGGTGATTTTTCTACAAATATCGCTATGCAATCCGCTCGTGTAGCTCGTCAAAACCCTCGTGCTATTGCAGAGGCTTTGATTAGCCATATGAATTTTGATTGGCTCGAACGCGCTGAGGTTGCTGGTGCAGGTTTCATCAACTTCTTCTTGAAATCTGATATGGTGTACGATACGCTGAAAGCCATTTTAAATGCTGGCGATCAGTATGGTGTTCAGCCATTGCGTGCACGCGATACGATTCAAGTAGAGTACGTAAGTGCTAACCCAACAGGCCCGTTGCATGTAGGTCATGGTCGTGGTGCTGCGTATGGTAGTGCACTTGTAAACTTGTTGCGTGCAGCAGGTTACAATGTACAATCTGAGTACTATATCAATGATGCGGGTAACCAAATCGATAATATGGCTATCTCCATTGAGTACCGTTTCCAAGAGTTGCAAGGTGCTACATTAGTGTTCCCACCTAAGCGCAACGAAGATGGTTCCATGCCTGAATTCGATATTCCAGAAGGGGCTCTCGTGTTCCCTGAAAATGGCTACCGTGGTCCTGATATTATCGAGACTGCAAAAGCTATTGCTGAACGGGAAGGCTTTGATAAATTGAATGCTATGAACGAAGCAGATCGTATTGCCTTGTTCAAAGAGGAAGGTCTTAAAGAAAAACTAGCTCGCCTAGAGGAGACATTGAGAAACTTCCGCGTTACTTTTGATAATTGGTTCTCTGAGCGTACTGTTCACGAAACTGAGGAAATTCATCACTCTATAGAGGCGTTGAAGGTTCTTGGCAAAGTATACGAAAAAGACGGCGCTTTGTGGTTGAAATCCACTGACTATGGTGACGATAAAGACCGCGTTGTTATTCGTGATAATGGCGTTCCTACATACTTGGCGGCAGATATTGCATATCACCGCAGCAAATATGATCGTGGATTCAAAGAAATGATTGATATTTGGGGCGCTGACCATCATGGTTATGTGTGCCGTGTAAAAGCTGCTATGGCCGCTTTTTGGTTATGATCCCAGACCAATTAACTATATTGTTATTACAAATGGTAGCATTGTTCCGTGATGGGGAACTCGTTAAATTATCTAAACGTAGTGGTGATAGCGTTACATTAGATGAGTTGATTGATGAAGTAGGCGTAGATGCATCTCGTTATTTCTTCTTGATGCGTTCCTTAGATAGCCAACTTGATTTTCGATATTAACTTGGCGAAATCTCGTAGCAATGATAACCCAGTGTATTATATCCAATATGCTCATGCTCGTATTCACAGCATTTACAACCAAGTGCGTGAAGCTGGCATCGCATTTGGCGATTATAGTGAAACTGATTTCACAACGCTTACAAGCGAAATGGAATTAGAATTAATTAAGAAATTAGCTGAATATCCAGAAGAGGTAGTTCAATCTGCTGAACATCGTGCGCCCTCATCGTATTGCTCGTTACTTATACGATTTGGCAAGCATGTTCCACTCCTTCTATCGTCAAGGTCGTATCATTGGCGTAGATCCAGCATTGCAACAAGCTCGTTTAGGATTAATCACAGCGATTGCCCCTCGTACTTCGTCAAGGCTTGGGTATTTTTAGGTATTTCCGCTCCGGAAAAAAATGTAATAGGTGGGAGGCATCATGGCAACTAAGTATATTTTTCGTAACTGGCGGCGTTGTTTCTTCTCTTGGTAAAGGGATTACAGCAGCATCCTTGGGTCGCTTGCTTAAAAACCGCGGTTTCAATGTAACGATTCAAAAAAATTTGACCCATACATTAATATTGACCCTGGTACGATGAGCCCTTACCAACATGGTGAAGTATTCGTAACAGATGACGGCGCTGAAACTGACCTTGATTTAGGCCATTATGAACGCTTCATCGATATTAACCTTAGTAAACGTTCCAACATTACAGCTGGTAAAGTGTACTGGTCTGTAATTAATAAAGAACGTAAAGGTGACTACTTGGGTAGCACTGTACAAGTAATTCCACATATTACAAATGAAATTAAACAAAATGTATACCGCGTAGGTAAAGAGGATAACGCTGATGTAGTTATCACTGAAATCGGCGGTACAGTAGGCGATATTGAAAGCTTGCCGTTCATGGAAGCTATCCGCCAAGTGAAAAAGGAAGTAGGTCGTAATGATGTACTTTACATTCACGTAACATTGGTGCCTTATATCAATGCAGCAGGCGAGTTGAAAACTAAACCTACACAACACAGCGTAAAAGAATTGCGCAGCATCGGTATTCAACCAGATATCTTGGTATGCCGCAGCGAAAAACACATTTCTGATGAAATGAAAGAAAAACTTGCTTTGTTCTGCGACGTAGAACCAGAAGCAGTTATTGAAAACAAAACTTGCAGCTCCATCTATGAAGTACCATTGATGATGCAAGACCAAGGTCTTGATGACATCGTTATCAAAAAATTAGGTCTTGAAGAACGTCCTTGCGATATGACTGCATGGAAAGAAATGGTTCACAAAATCTTGAATCCAAGCAAAGATATTACAGTGGCTATCGTTGGTAAATATGTAGCATTACATGATGCGTATTTATCCGTAGTTGAAGCTCTAGATCATGCTGGTATTGCTACGGGTACTAAAGTGAATATTCGTTGGATTGACTCTGAAGAACTTGATGATACATCTGTAGATCCTAAAGAGGTATTTGATGGCGTTGAAGGTATCATCGTACCTGGTGGATTTGGTTCCCGTGGTGTAGAAGGTAAAATCCGCACAATCCAATACGCTCGTGAAAACAATATTCCATATCTCGGTCTATGCCTTGGCATGCAAACTGCAGTAATGGAATTTGCTCGTAACGTATGCGGTATGGAAGGTGCCACTTCTAGCGAATTCGATGAAAATGCTAAATATAAAGTGATCGATTTGATGAGTGACCAAGTTGATGTAGATAAAAAAGGCGGCACAATGCGCCTTGGTGTTTACCCATGTAAAGTAGAAGCGGGTACAAAAACTCGCGAAGTGTATGGGGAAGACCTTATCTATGAACGTCATCGTCACCGTTATGAGTTCAACAATGAATACCGTCAACAATTGACTGATGCTGGTCTTGTTATCTCTGGTACATCTCCAGATGGTCGTCTTGTGGAAAGTGTGGAAGTGAAAAATCATCCATTCTTCATCGGTACACAAGCGCATCCAGAACTTAAATCCCGTCCAAATAATGCACATCCATTATTCCGCGGTTTAGTAGATGCGATTTTAGAACTGAAAAAATAAAGTAAAGCAATGGGATCTATTTTATCTATTATAGGTATCTTTATATTAGCTGCACTCAAATTAGAGCAGTTTGTATATGGTAAATCGGGCAAAAAACAATCTACAACGGGACATGTAGCACGGCGTGGGATTGCTACTATTGCAGGCTTAATTGCATTTGATCATTCTACTATTAGTAGTAAATCTGTTGTAGTACGTAAAAGAAGAAAGATGCTCAGAAATGAGCATCTTTCTTCTTTTTATTCATATCGAAAAATATTAGAAAAAAATATCGATAAATTTAAAAAAATAACGCTTGCAATATTGAATGATATTTGTTATTATATAGACAAAGATAGATATACCGATGGTGCTAAGTGCACCAATACAAATATAATCATTACAATTTGAAACTCACACAAGGAGGACATAACATGTCTATTATTGGTAAACAACTTCCTGAATTTACACTTGATGCTTTCAAAAAACCTGAATTGGTAAAAGTAAGCACTGCAGACGTGTTGGGTAAATGGTCTGTATTCGTATTCTATCCAGCAGATTTCACATTCGTGTGCCCTACTGAATTGGAAGACGTACAAAACTCCTATGCAGAGTTGAAAGAATTGGGTTGCGAAGTTTACTCCGTATCTTGTGACTCCGAATTCGTTCACAAAGCATGGTCTGATACTTCTCCAACTATCAACAAAATCGAGTACTACATGTTAGCTGACAAAAAACATGAATTAGCTGATTTCTTCGATGTATTCCAAGAAGAATCCGCTATGGCTTACCGTGGTACTTTCGTAGTAGATCCAGAAGGCTTCGTACGTACAGCTGAAATCCATGATATGGGTATCGGTCGTTCCGCTGAAGAATTGGTTCGTAAAGTACAAGCTGCTCAATTCGTAGCTAAACATGGCGACCAAGTGTGCCCTGCACGTTGGAAACCAGGTAAAGACACTTTAAAACCAGGTCTTGATCTTGTAGGTAAAATCTAATTTAGAAACCTATACTTAAGTGCTAGAGTAATCTAGACAACTCCTCAAATGACAAGAACACGGGCGCGCATCGTTTCCTGACGATACGGTAAGTCCCAATACCAGATGAACCCTCTCCAATTCATCATGGTAAACCTCATATAACAAACTACAAACTATACGCAAAAGGACTGGCCTTCGGGCTGGTCCTTTTGTGTTGTTTATATCCCTTTGCAAAAGTAGGAAATAAGTTCTTGCTTTTTTGTTATGAGTAGTCTATAATGAAATTAATTCCTAGTGATATACAAGGTTTTATAAAAATAGTATAACAAGTGCTTTATAACATGGGGTGTGTTAGCGCACTAACTTTTACAAAGAGAGGCAACATATATGAGGATTTCCACAAAGGGTCGCTATGCATTGATGGTTCTCATCGATTTAGCAGAGCAAGGTCAAGATAAACCAGTATCTTTGCGATCTGTGGCAGAGCGACAAGGCATTTCTGAAAAATACCTAGAAGGTATTGTAGCTCGTTTGGGTGCTGCAAACCTAGTGGATAGCATTCGTGGTAAATACGGCGGCTATCGATTGTCTAAAAGCCCTAAAGAGTACACAATTATTGAAATTTTGCTTGCTACAGAGGAATCTATGGCTATCATTTCCACCCTTGATGAAGGGGTGAGTACTGATACGGTAATCAACGAACGCACTGTTGGTTTCTGGGCAGGATTACAAAACTATATTCATGATTATTTAGAAAACGTAACTCTTCAAGATGTAATTGATGGAACTTACGCTAAACTTGATACAAAATATGATAATTGGGATGGTTCGATTTAATAAGGAGTAACTACTATGTCTAAAATTGCAAAATCTTTTGTTGAATTGATTGGTAAAACACCGCTATTAGCGGCTACACGTTTTGGTGCTAAATTTGGTGCAGACGCTAATATCTTCGCTAAATTGGAATACTTTAATCCAGGTGGTTCTGTTAAAGATCGTATCGCAGCAGCGATCATTCAAGCAGCTGTTGAGTCTGGTGAATTACAACCAGGTGGTACAATCGTAGAAGCTACATCTGGTAACACTGGTATTGGCTTATCTGCTGTTGGTGCAGCACTTGGCTATAAAGTAGTTATTGTAATGCCAGAAACAATGTCCATCGAACGCCGTAAATTGATGCTTGGCTATGGTGCTCAACTCGTGTTGACTGATGGCTCTCTTGGTATGAAAGGTGCTATTGCAAAGGCTAAAGAAATCGTAACAGCTACTGCTGGGTGCTATCGAAGCCGGTCAATTCGTAAACCAAGCTAACCCTACAATTCACTACAGAACTACAGGTCCTGAAATCTGGCAAGATACAGATGGTGCAGTAGATATCTATGTAGCAGGTGTTGGTACAGGTGGTACTTTAACAGGTGCAGGTCGTTATTTAAAAGAACAAAACCCTGATATTAAAGTAGTAGCTGTGGAACCAACTGATTCCCCAGTATTGTCTAACGGCAAACCAGGCCCTCATAAAATCCAAGGCTTAGGCGCTGGCTTCATTCCTGATACTTTGGATACTAATATTTACGATGAAGTAATCCAAGTAACTAACGAAGATGCTTTCGCTACATCTCAAGCATTTGGTCATACAGAAGGCGTATTGGTAGGCATTTCCTCTGGCGCAGCGCTTTGGGCCGCTCAAGAATTGGCAAAACGCCCTGAAAATAAAGGTAAAAACATCGTAGTAATTCTTCCTGATACAGGCGAACGCTACTTGTCTACAGCTTTATTCCCTGAAGTGTAATAGAATATGATTGGTGAAAGC
>BNJT01002893.1_pt1 | contig 148858 bp, 162 predicted proteins | sample 8540491 | NCBI WGS metagenome assembly BNJT01 (sample SAMD00202455, study PRJDB9452) | human saliva metagenome | host: Homo sapiens
GTACCAGTCTCTACCATCTTCTTTCGAAGTGTTTCATCAACTGGCGACTTGATTATTCTATCAAGTTCAGCTCATTCCGTCAAGTACTTTTTCAAAACTTTTTAGAAGTTTTTTTGTGCTCATCGTTTGTGCTGTGTCCTAACGACTTGTATAGTATAGCATAAATTAAATAATCGTCAACACATAAAACCTTTGTTTTTGCAACTTCATTTTTAAATTCACTACATCAAAATCATAAGCATGCCTTAATTTCTTATTAATTCAGGTTTTAAATTGTATAACATCCTTTTTTCAATTACTTTAATTCATTTTATCTTTAACTAACCTTCGCTAATTGCTACTAAAGCTAAATAAAAAGAACCTCTCTAGACTGTATCCTAGAGAGGTTCAGTACTTTCACCATTATTATAGTAAAAGTAGTTCATATATTATTGTTGATTACGTACGTCGTTTTTGTTACGGCTCTTCCAGATAGCCCATAAGGATGTCGCTACGCAGATAGAGGAGTACGCACCACTAGCAAAGCCGATGATCATACAAAGCGCAAAGTTCTTCGTTGTATCCCCACCAAATACATAAAGAGATACGCAGGCAAACATAACAGTTGCCAATGTATAGAAACTACGATGAATACTTTGTGTAACAGAGGCGTTTGCAAGGTCTGCAAATGTATCAGAACGTTTATGCGTATGTGTATTTCACGAACGCGGTCAAAGATAACTACAGACTCATTCATGGAATAACCTACAACTGTAAGTACAGCTGCCAAGAAGGATGCATCAATTTCCAATTGGAAATAAGAGAATACACCAAGTACCATAATCAAGTCATGGAAAATCGCAATCAACGCAGAGATAGCTACTTTATATTCAAATCGATAAGAAATATAAATCGCTAACGCCAAGAATGCAATGAGGAGGTTTGTTAACGCATGTTCTGTTACTTCAGAACCGATAACAGCACCTACTGTTTCAATACGCTTAACAGTATTTTGACCAACGTTTTTAGTCAAAGACTCAACAACGGCAGCGCTTTCACTAGATTCAAGGTTACGAGTACGGATCATTACATCCTTGCCAGATGTATCGCCTGTAGTATCACCAGAAAGCTGAATTTGTGCGTTTTCAAGATTGTATTCTTTCAAAACATCACGAACTTGGCTAACCTCTACAGGTTGTTCAAATACTACTTCAACAATCGTACCACCTGTGTAGTCGATACCAAAGTTAAAACCTTTCATGAATATCGATATTAAGCTAATGATTACAAGGATGGAGGAAATAGCAAACCACCAACGATGATGTTTAACTACGTTTAATGTCATTTGCGTTTACCTCCTTTCAATACTTTTGGTGCAAATGCGTCAGCACTTGTGCTTGGAGAAATATTCGCACCAAACCAGAATGGATGGTTTGTAAAATTACATTCAATTAACATGCGCAATAAGAAACGGCTTACGATAATTGCTGTAAACATACTTACTACTACGCCCACACCTAAGCTGATAGCAAAGCCTTTTACAGGTCCAGAACCTAAAACAGTTAAGATACCAGCTGTGATGATAACGGATACGTTCGCATCTGTAATAGTTGCCAACGCACGGCTGAAACCAGCCTCCATAGACACGCGCATAGATTTACCAGAGAATACCTCTTCTTTGAAACGCTCAAAGATAAGGATGTTCGCATCTACCGCCACCCCCATGGACAAGATAATACCTGCGATACCAGGTAACGTCATTGTAGCACTAAAACCTTTACCTAATACTAGGAGTAAAAGCATTACATATACAAGCAATGCAATATTAGCTACGATACCGGATAAGCGATATAAAATAACCAAGAAAATCATGATCATCGCAATACCAGCACTGAAAGCTACTATGGATTTGTCTTTGGAGTCTTGCCCCAGAGAAGGACCTACTGTACGCACCTCTAATACATTAATTTTTAACAGGCAATGCACCAGAACGTAATAAGATAGCTAAATCTTTAGCTTCTTCTAAGCTTTGGCTACCAGAGATAGTTGCTTTACCACCTGTAATCGCTTGTTGTACTACAGGATTAGTCAATTCTTGACCGTCTAATGTAATCGCAATGCGACGGCCGATATTTTTAGAAGTCAAGTCAGCAAACTTTTTAGCCCCTTCATCACTTAACTCAATGGCAACAAGTGGTTGTTTGTTTTGACCTAATTCTTCTTTCGCATCTTTTAAGTCATCGCCAGTCATAACAGTTTGGCCTTGGTCATTTTTAAATTCCAACACCGCTGTTTTACCGATACGTTTAATCGCTTCGTCAGGATCTTTTACACCTGGCAATTCGATGATAATACGACGAGCACCTTCACGTTGTACTAATGGTTCAGATAAACCCATTTCATTAATACGACGCTCTAAGATTTGCTTTGCCCGTTCAACTGCATCATTGTCAGCTTTACCAGTTGCAGAATCTTCTGCTTCCAATACGATATGCGTACCACCTTGCAAATCAAGGCCTTGTTTCAAAGAACCCGCTAAAGGTTCAATACAATACGCAAAAGTACCAATGATGACAGCAACGACTACTAAAAACTTGATAATAGCTTTACCGTTCAAAATAGTTGCTCCCTTCTACTATACACAATGTATAACGCCCTGCTCTGTCACAATTTTACTCATTCGTTGGTCCAATGTATCCATAGGAATTGGTGTATCCCACAATTGCACTGACCAACATACGCCCATAAATGTACTTGGTGAAAGTTCCTTGAGAAATCGATCATAATACCCATTCCCCATCCCCATGCGACCACCTTGACGGTCAAAGCCAGCACCAGGCACTAAAATCAAATCCAAGTCATGTGGATTAATAACCTCGTATGGCTCAGAGGGAATGCGTATATTTAACACACCCCGAGTGATAGATTCTAGAGACTTGAGACGAACTGCAATCATAGTCGTCTTATCAGTACATACTGGAACGTATACAGATTTACCATGTTCTAAAGCATGACGAATCACATCGTCTAAATTGGCCTCTTTGGGCATCGCCAAATAGGCCATAATGGCATTTGCTGATATATATTCAGGACAATTGACAATCTGCTTCGTCAATAGAGTCGTCCACGTATTACAATCAGCAACGGATAAAGCAGCGCGCTGGGACTTGCACGCCCGTCGCACTGCTTCCTTTGTATTCATTATTTTTCTTCCTTGTTTTTCTTTGAAAGCACGTTAGCCACTGCAGTACGAGCAAAGGTTAACTCAACTTTTTCAGATACTTGAACTTTTACTTTTTCATCATCAAGTTCTACGATTTCGCCATAAATACCGCCAATAGTAACGATTTTTTGACCTTTTTTCAAGCTGCCTAATAAGTTAGCGCGTTCTTTTTGTTGTTTCTTTTGTGGACGCCACAACAAGAAGTAAAAGATTACCACCATTAATAAAATAGGCCAGCTAGTTTGCAGCACTTGTAAAATATCTTCCATGTTATCCTCCTAGTTTAATAAATATGTATTTCTTTTCTAGTATAGCCACCTAATATAGATTTGACTAGACTTAATTACTATTTTTTGAAGCTATCCCAAAATTGCATTCTAAATTGAGGGAACCGATCTTCTAAGATGGCTTGTCGCATTTGACGCATAAACTCTAATAAGAAGTAGAGATTATGATACGTTACGAGACGCAATGCTAATATTTCTTCCGCCTTATACAAATGACGAATGTAAGCGCGAGAATAATTTACATGTATAGCATTGGCAGCCTTCTTCCAAAGGACCCCAATCATGAGCAAACTGAGCATTTCGAATATTAAGACGACCACTCCAAGTCATAGCCATACCATTTCGAGCAACACGAGTTGGATAGACGCAGTCGAACATGTCTATACCACGTGCCACGCCTTCTACTAGACAGTCTGCAGTACCAACGCCCATCAAATAGCGTGCTTTATTTGTTGGCAATAGTGGTGTAGTATACTCAAGAATTTCATTCATCAAATCATGCGGTTCACCTACAGACAAACCACCGATACTATAACCTTCAAAGTCCATAGCTACTAGCTCTTCCGCACTTTGTTTACGCAAGTCTTTGTACATGCCACCTTGCACGATACCAAACATACCTTGACGGTCATGAGCCTTACGAGCCTCTTGGCAACGATGAGCCCAACGTGTGGTACGCGCCGTAGAGCGCTTCGCATAATCGTGATCTGCAGGATATGGAATACATTCATCAAAGGCCATCGCAATATCAGAACCTAATTGTTCTTGTACCTTTGTAGCCACCTCTGGAGATAGGAACTGTTTAGAACCATCGATATGAGATCTAAAGGTTACACCCTCCTCAGTGATTTTACGCATATCACCTAAACTGAAAACTTGGAACCCACCGCTATCAGTCAATATGGCTTGATCCCAGTTCATAAATTTATGTAAGCCACCAGCTTCTTCTACTAGTTCAGGACCAGGACGAAGGAATAAATGGTATGTATTACTCAAAATAACTTGAGACCCCATCGCCTTTAATTCCTCTGGCGTCATAGTTTTAACTGTAGCTTGTGTACCTACAGGCATAAACATAGGTGTTTGGAAGGTGCCATGTGGCGTATGCAATAAACCTGCCCGTGCCCCTGTATGAGGACATGTTTTTTGTAATTCATAAGTAATACTCGCCATGGTCCCTCCTAACGAATAAACATAGCATCGCCAAAGCTAAAGAAGCGATACCGCTCTTTTACAGCCTCTTCATAGGCCGCTAAACAATGTTCTCGACCAGCCAATGCGCTAATTAACATTAATAATGTAGATTGAGGCAAGTGGAAATTCGTTACCAATGCATCAATCATTTTAAATTTGTAGCCAGGATAGATAAAGATTTGTGTGGTCCCGCTAATCCCTTGCAGTATCCCTTCATCATTAGTAGCAGATTCAAGAGTACGTACCGATGTAGTACCCACTGCAATAATGCGAGAGCCTTTTTGTTTAGCTGCATTAATACGGTCAGCTGTATCTTGTGACACTACGAAGAACTCACTATGCATTTCATGATCCTCAATAGTCTCTGCCGATACAGGCCTAAAGGTACCTAATCCAACATGCAAGGTTACAAACTCAAGCTCTACGCCTTTAGCTTTTATTTTTCTAAAAGCTCAGGTGTAAAGTGTAAACCCGCAGTTGGAGCCGCAGCAGAACCTTTCTCCTTAGCATATACCGTTTGATAACGATCTTTATCTTCTAACTTTTCATGAATATATGGAGGTAATGGCATTTCACCAATTTCTTGTATCACATCATCAAATACACCATTGCAAGTGAACTCAATGATACGGCCTCCAAATTCAGTCTTATCTATTACAGTCCCACTTAAGCGGTCGTCAAACTCTATGACTTGACCAACAGGACATTTTTTACCAGGTTTAACAAGGCATTCCCAGCGGTTTTCACCACACGGTGTTAGGAGTAATACCTCAACCTTGCCACCAGAGCCTTGACGATGGCCATATAATCTCGCAGGGATAACCTTCGTATTATTAAATACGAGTACATCGCCTTCGTGGAGTTCTTCTAGCAAATCGTAAAAGTGCTCTTTATGCACAACTTCACCCGTTACCTTGTCCAAAGTTAAGAGTCGCGCAGTATCACGAGGCTCTACAGGGTGCTGAGCAATCAGTTCCTCTGGCAATTCATAATCAAAATCTGTAACTTTCATCGCAATCCTTATTAGTACATTTTCTTCAATGTAATGCCACTATAGTAGTGACGCAAAATAGTTTGGTAATAATTAGCATCCCCTGGAGTAGCGCGCTTAGCCATTTCCGCAGCGCCCCATTGAGACATACCAAGACCATGTCCCCAACCGTGGCCTTTAATATAGACAGTATCATTATTGCCCGTAAAGTTATGATATGCCTTACCCGTGCCTTTAGCAGGGTTGTGATTTACATAGAAATCAAATAGTGTAGATTTAAACCTAAAATACTACGCAAGGAATCGCCATCTACTGTCGTCTTTCCAGAGGTGCCTATGAAAGTAGCACTCTTAATACGTCCAGACACGCCTCTGTCAGATGTTTGTTGACCAGGATTGCCAAGAGGAGTCAATTGAATACTCTTCAATTTGCCGACACCTTTACTTGCTGCATTGAGCTTACTTTCAAGAGCTTGACGAGATGTAGTAACGGTCCAGTTTGATGTAGATGTGCCAGCACTATAGTCTTTTACACCTTTTAAATATGGAATGTCATTCCCCCAAACATTGACGCTATCCTCTGTATAACCGCCACCATCGGAGTGGAATAAAGCATTGATAGGACGTTGGTTATACAGCATAACTACGCCTTTAGTTTTATTTACTGCATTTGTTGTCGCTTGGTACTCGCCACTCATACCACTATATACTTGGTGATCCGTGGAATTGCTCACATCATACAATTTACCTTTATTTTGTTCCATCGTATGAAGAGCATAGGTACGAGCTGCTACAGCTTGAGCCTCTAAAGCAGCTGCTGGCCAAGATGGTACTACCTCTTGTGGCACAACCCCATAGAGATAATCCTCAAGAGGAACAGAGTTAATCACCATCATTGTACCGTTATTAGCACGTAATGTAAGTCCACCGCGGTACCCTTTGCCTTCAAACAAGAATGGGGCATCACTATTAGTCGGTTTCAATGTAACTACTGTATCAATAGCCTTGCCATTGACAGCGATCTTACCACCTCGAACACCAATTGACGTACCACGATTAGCACTTATCGTACTAACTTGATCATTACCACTGTTCAACACAACCATATTTGCTGTAGATGTAACAGTAGCATCAGAACTACGACTACCTAATAGAACACGTACATTCGGCACATGTTCGATTCGCTCTGTAGCAGGTGTCATCACAGAACCTACTTTATTACGAGTAATCACAGCTGTATTAGCTTTAATACTATCCGCTTCCGTTGTATTGACTACCTTAGGAGTAGTTTGTTTGAAGCAGCTGGCTTTTGAGCTCTTGGTTTAGCGCCCGTAGCTACAGGCTTAGCAACTGGCTTCGGAGCAGTACCTGCAGGTTTTGCAACTGCTGTTGATTTAGCAGTGCTAACTGTTTTAACAGTCGTTGCAGGCTTTGCTGCAGTACTAGGCTTTGCCGCATTCACCGGCTTAGCACTAGGTTTTGCTACAGTAGGTGTAGCAGTAGACTTAGAAGTCGTTTTCGCTACAGGCTTTGCAACGGGTTTCGTTACAAGAGGACGAAAACTAGATTTCTTCGTCGTATTTACTTTCGATACATTTGTACTAGATACTGTTGATTTTGGTGTAGGCTTTTTCGCGACTACTACATTTTTATTCTGCAATGTAGCCCCCTGTGCTACAGAAGCACCACCAATATTTACACCTAAAAACAACGTTGCCATTATCATCAATTGTAATCGTTTCGTTTTCATTGTCATTTCCCTGTCTGTGAAATACCTAAATGCTCATAGGCAAGTTTAGTAGCCACCCTCCCACGTGGTGTGCGTCCTAAAAATCCTAATTGCATCAAATATGGTTCATACACATCTTCGATGGTATCTCTCTCTTCGCTGATAGCCGCCGCAATAGTATCAATACCTACTGGACCACCATCATAATTTCCAATAATACACTCCAACACACGTCGATCGATTCGATCAAGTCCTTCTTTGTCTATGTATAAACGTTGTAACGCTTCATCTGCAATGTCTTGAGTGATAACCCCATCACCAATAACTTGTGCAAAATCACGTACCCGCTTAAGTAGACGATTTGCGATACGCGGTGTTCCCCTTGAACGACGCGCTATTTCGCTAGCCCCAGTTGGCTCAATCCCAATATTGAGTATTTCTGCGGCCCGAGTCACAATAAACTCTAATTCCAGTTGTTTATAATATTCCAACCGATTAATAATACCAAAGCGGTCCCGCAACGGTGCCGCCAAAGCCCCGGCTCGTGTAGTGGCACCGACCAACGTAAACTTTGGCAAGTCAATGCGTACCGTTCGAGCACTTGGCCCCTTACCGATGATAATATCGATAGCATAGTCCTCCATAGCAGAGTACAGTACTTCCTCTACACTACGAGACAAGCGATGAATTTCATCAATAAATAGTACATCGTGATCATCTAAATTCGTTAAAATCGCAGCCAAGTCACCAGACTTTCAATGGCAGGACCAGAGGTTATGCGAAAGTTAACACCCAATTCGTTCGCAATTATACCTGCTAATGTAGTCTTACCAAGACCTGGTGGACCATAAAGCAAAACGTGATCCAATGCTTCACCACGTTGCTTAGCCGCCTGAATATACACATTCAGATTTCCTTTGGCTTCTTCTTGACCTACGTATTCATTAAAGAATTTAGGACGTAGACTATATTGCCATATATCTTCTTCGTGCTCGCCATTTCCGACAAGGCGTACTTCTTCGTTCATCCTTATCGTCCTTTCCCAAGCTCAATCAAGCTGACCTTAATCAACTCAGATACATCGCGTTTACCATCATTTAAAGACTCCACAATATCGGCCACATCGCGCTCGGAGTATCCTAATGATACAAGAGCTTCAATAGCCTCTCCTGTAGCTCCACTTGCAGTAACGCCAATTGGCTGAATCACCGCCGATGACTCCGTAGAGATATGTGTCATTTTAGCTAACTTATCCTTTAATTCAAGAACAAGTCGCTCTGCGGACTTCTTGCCAATGCCAGGCAATTTAGTTAGTTGCTGAACTTGGCCATTGATTACTGCTAATTTGAAAGCCTCCGGTGTCATGCCAGACAAAATACCTAACCCCACCTTAGGCCCTATACCGGAAACAGAAATGAGTAGAATAAATAGCTCATATTCCTCTTCCGTCCAAAAGCCATAGAGTTGCATCGCATCTTCACGCACATTGAGATACGTGAATAACGTTGCCTCATGGCCTTCTATCAGTTGTTGACGCGTAGTGGTCGGTACATATACGCGATACCCTACGCCATGTACATCTACGTAGCAAGACTCTTTAAAGAGATGTGTTACAATGCCCCGTACATACCCTATCATTATACCAACCTCTTCAATCTATCGTTGTGAGAACTATGGGCCGTACAGATAGCGACAGCTAATGCATCTGCTGTATCATCGGGCTTAATTTTCTCACGAATCCCCAAAATATTCATCGTCATATAAATAACCTGATTCTTATCAGCCTTGCCATAACCTGTGACAGCTTGCTTGATTTGCAGCGGCGTATATTCATAGATTGGAATCCGTTGTTGCTCGGCAGCCAATAAAATGATGCCTCGTGCTTGACCAACTTTAATAGCCGTCGTTACATTTCGGTTAAAAAATAATTCTTCTACACCGAACTTATCTGGCTTATATTCCTCTAGAATATCACTGAGGTCATTAAATAAAATTTCCAACCGCTGTGAATCAGTTAATTCCTTAGGAGTTGTAATAGCCCCATAGGCTACCGGTGTTAGTTTACTGCCCTTCACGTCAATAATGCCATAACCGCATATCGCCGTGCCTGGGTCAATTCCTATAATTCGCACCCCAACCCCCTTAGTCTAAAAATGAGATAAGCTATCGCCTACCTCCATTACAAAAATCTATTTCATTATAGCACAATACCACATCGAAAGTTCATGAATTCCTGCATAAAAATTTTTATAAGAAGTCTATTAGTTTTATTAACTTTTACAAAAAAATTCTAACATCATCTAGCAATAGGAAAAGGAGCACCCCTCGTGTGAGTGCTCCTTTTTATTATTCTTCGTCGTCTGGCAAGATACCATTGTGATATACGTTTTGTACATCATCAAGATCATCCAATACATCGAGCATTTTTTTGCATTTTTAACAGCATCATCACCTGATAACTCAATTGTAGTATCAGGGATCATTGTAATTTTTTTGCAACTACTGTTTCGATGCCCGCATCAGCAAGAGCTGCTTCTACCGCATCATAATCTTCTGGAGTTGTATAAATTTCAAATACATCATCTTCAGATTTAAGGTCTTCTGCACCAGCTTCAAGAGCTAGCATAGTCAATTCATCTTCATCATGACCTTCTTTTTCGATAACGAATACGCCTTTGGATTTGAACATCCAACCTACGCAACCGCTTTCACCAAGATTACCACCTTGTTTAGAGAATGCATGACGTACATCTGCCGCCGCACGGTTACGATTATCCGTCATAACCTCAACAGTAACAGCCACACCAGCTGGACCATAACCTTCATATACGATTTCTTCGTATGCGTTCATATCCGTAGCACCAACGCCTTTATCGATGGCACGTTGAATATTATCCTTAGGAATATTGTTTTCACGAGCTTTTTGCAAAGCCAATTTCAAACGCATATTACCTGTTGGATCAGCACCACCCATACGCGCTGCAACGGTAATTTCGCGACCGATTTTCGTAGCCATTTTAGCTTTTAACGCATCTGTTTTACCTTTTTTATGTTTAATATTTGCCCATTTAGAATGTCCTGACATAGACGCCTCCCTATTTATTCCACCATGCTTCGCCTCGCAATCGATCAAGGATAATCGATACAGCACTGCGCACAGATAAGTGATTGTATTCACCGTGACCATATATGGGTTCTAAAATATAGTCAAAGCTTTCCATCGTTTCTTTTGTCATACCATAACCGGTACCAAATAATACTAACACAGGGCGCGTCTCATTTTCAAGGTGTTCGCGCATCCGTGCATAGGAAATTGTATTATCGTAAGTACGAGCATCTGTGGTGGCCACAATAGGTTTTGACCCCTCGATGTCTTCGATAGTTCTTACTGCTACAGCAATAGAGTTCACCAGTTCTACACCTGTGAAAGCATCTTTACGGTCAGGATTATAGGTAGAACCAAAGCCAGATTTCCAATGTTCCATAATAGTAGCTGCTAACTCTCGTTGTGCAGGTATATTATGAATTACAAAATATTTAGACACATCATACGTAATAGATGCGCGTGCAATGTCGTGAATATCATAATTGGTAATGGCCGTCGTAATGACCTCTTTATGTTTGTTCATAATCGGATAATGAACGAGCCCAATATATAAATTTGCCAATGCCTTGTATCTCCTATACCCTAACAACAAATATAAACAATATTAATAGAAATACCAGCCTTACAACAAATAGAAACTATAGTAATACTAGCCTAATAACTTTATGCTCCTAACCCTATAATTTATGTACCATTAATCATTCTACATAGTTTTTAATCAATAACTAAAGGTAAAAAATAGGCTTCTGTACCGGCAATTTCTTCAGGAGAGAAACGGGCTCCCACAGCAGAGGCTTGGTCCCCAAGCATAAAACAAGACAGCGTCAAGCACCCTTCTTTTGTACCACTATCTACGGTGTGAATAAAACGTTTTTGCTTAATAAAATCTTGATACATAACCTTCTTACTGTCACGACAAATTATGTCATCATAATTATCTACAAACTTTTCCATAAAGATCTTTGCTTGATTGCCATGTTTTTCTACAACTTGTATATTGCGTCCCTCACGTCCCCAGATTTCCTTTTGAATATAAAGACCCTCATCGAGGTTAGGAAAATCACTTTCAAAATAGGACGGAGTCAAATAACGTTCAATAATATCTCGCTCAGGACCTGTAAAAAATTGATTAGTTAAGTATAAGGCATACACCAAGGACATAAATGACTTATTTTGCAAAATAATCGCTTCTGGAGGATTAAATAAATTAAACCACCCCTCATTATATAAATCTAAGAACATTTCACCTAACGGTTCTCCCGTTGCCGTCGTCTCATCAATCAACAATTCCATGGGATGCAAACGATATAGGTTTGATGCATGACTGCCATCAGGAAGTAAAATCCCTTCATCATCAATGACCATATCATAAAATGATAAGAATCGTACATCCGCTTCAGGACATGCGGATTTCATGGTATTCATTAAAAACTTAGTAGTTCCTAAATCTTCTAAATAATCATGAAAGCAAGCAAATACAAATGGATTCGCTTCACCACGCTTTATCGTATTATATTTACTATTTTCCTGAGAAGTCCGTTCATAAACACGTTTCAAAAAACGTTCTAGCTCATCCCTAGCCCCTTCATTTGGATGCTCTTTATCAAAATAACGGGCCCTACCTCATTAGCATAATAGCTTTCAATCAAAAAACAGGGGGTATCCGCATTAATTTCCACCATGCGCAATCGCCCCTGTGTATCGAGAACAAAATCAAAGCGAGATAGCCACGTAGGTAGGCCTAACGGATTCCCTCGGTGAAGATAAGGAATCAGATTCTCCGGCATATCCATATTGAGGGCGAACTCATCAGGTGCCTGCTGAAAGACCTTAGTAGCCTTATAAAATATTTGGAATAACATACGAGATGCATGTCGTATTTCATCGTAAAACTCAGCTGGAAAAGATTGTACTGAAAGCGTTGGATATCGATCGTCATATCCTTCATAATCTACAAAAGGCAGTATGCCCGTATCTAACTCATCAATATAGGATTGCATAGTACCGCCTCCCATCACGAGCCACCAGAGCGTGAACCAGCACTACCAAAGCCCGACTTTTGACCTATAGAAGAGGCTTTTTGACTTCTTCGTTTCTCATAGTCTTTATAAGTTCGTCGCCCCAACGTACCATGCGTATTAGAGCCTGTGGTTGTATATACATTAGGCTCCTCATAGGGTTTTAATGGAGCTGCCACACGATATGTCATAGTTCGTCCATCCATACGTGCCGTAGGTGGATTAAATCCATGGAAAATATAATAGCCAGCTGCAATACTTGGCAAAAGACTAGCTAAACCAGCATCCCAAACTAAACTACCATCCTTTTCTCGGTGAAAGGTAACAGATCGGTCATCATCAAACAAAGCTGTCTCTTTACCATCACCATGATTCAATAAAGAGTATCGATTTCCTTGATTATCCTTTAATCGAACTTCCCCATCATTTGCTTCCGGGTAGATTTTATCACATACGGCATAAGCGATGTCATTCCAGTATGAAGACACACCAACGATGCCCGCCACAGCGGCAAAGGCACTCGTTATGTATATAGTTTTCTTACTTGGCTTATACATAGGACACTCCCTTAGTGCACAGCACCACTAACAACGAGAGCAAGACCTACAAAGATACCAAATACGAGAACACCTGCAGCTGTATTACCACGCATAATCTCTTCAGATAAATTATATTTACGATGCCATAAATTAATAAACATATAGCCTGTTACAAATAGTACAATACCAAGAATAGCATAAACAACACTTGCTACTACACCGTGCAATAAAGAAGTATCTGCTGTAGTAACTACAGGAGACATGATAACAGCACGTAATATTTCACCAATACCGATAAAGGAGCCTGCAGATAGCCAGGCTACAGCACAGTTACCACGTTTAATTTCTTCACTAAATTTACCAGGTACAAAGAAATCAATAACCGTGTTGGCAGTTAACATTAAGAAAATCCCAAAACAAGCATAAAAATCGTCAATAATACATCAGGAATAAAAATCATGATAAACCTCCTAATATTGTCCCGTTATATTCATAGTCAACGGTTAAACATATAAGCCTTATCGGCTTCATTAAGATTGTGTATATTAAGGAATTTCTCGCGCCCACTACTATCCCGTTGGCGAACCATATAGGCATAGGAATCAAGCACATGTGTCTTGCGTATTGTACTATTAATGAGCTCCTGTTCTTCTGGTGTCAACTTTCCTGGTTCACACACCTTAACGCGGGTTTGCCCATCTACGTTAGTGATAATATAGGCAGACTTAGCATCATAAAATACAATAACTTCACGACCTTCTGCTAAGCTTTCACCTTCATTTTTAATATCCCCGTTTAAAGAATCGATTAATTCTAATGCTGTACTAACAGGATCTAAACTAGAAGTATATTCATTATCCGAATCCGTCTTAGTATAATAGACGGATGTATCATGCATATGCTCCTTTGCAGTATAAGGGAAGCCAAAGGTACCACGTATACCATGCCAAGAAAAGTCAGAATCCCCACTAACAAGGAACATCCAAAATAATGCGCCGCAGCCAATGGCTATAGCAAATCCTTCGAGTCGTTTTTTCAAACGTTGATTACGTTTCTTTTTACGAACAGCGTTAGCTGCCGCATCATTACAGAGTTTAATATTCACCAACTGTACTCGAGAGCCTTCGGCAAACATTTTTTCCCCTTTGAACCAATTTTCTTCAAAGAATACGCTAGCGCCGCCTTCACAGGGCAATTGATATTCCTTATACCCAGCTCGATCACCTACGGACGCACCACTATCACCATCTACGTCTACAACCTTTTCCAAACCGATCTGATGTAATGTAAAGCCTTTCGGCGCACGCTTACGATAGGATGTTCTAGATACAGTGCACCACTCATTATCATTGTACTCGATGGTAACCCATATTTTATCAGTTCCCTCAACAGCCTCTAGGCCATATTCATGCCAATAATCACCAGGAGACTTTTGCATAGATGGTTTAGCCTTATAGGCTTGTTCCTGATCAGCTTTTGGAATAATCTCATTATATTTAATTTTTTCAGTTATTATATAACGGCTGCCCTGAACCTCAAGGACATCGTAACAATTAAACTCCATAAACAACCTCGTTAGAGTAGCAATAACCTATTTACGCATCTAAACTACTCTCTCTCCTAAACGGGATTTAATGAAATTAAGCTTTAAAGTAGCCTACACGTTCATGAATCGTTTCATTTTCAATAATAGAAATACCATATTGTTGCCCCATAGTAGCTGTTACAAGCACCTTAGCTACATCAGCAGTTTTTACAGGCTCTTGACTCATTAATACACGTGCTTTATTAATGACCCCAAATACAGCACAGCTAATACGTTCTACCAATTTAGGTTCTTCTCGAATCAAGGTAGCTGGACGAACAATAACAATCGCTTCAAATGGAAGTTCTAAGATGACCTCTTCCAATTGTCCTTTCATGGACATATAAAAGAATTTCGATTTTGGATTCGCCCCTAAAGAGGAGACTAATCCATATTTTTTTACTCCATTTTGAGCTGCAATGCGAGCCATTTCGTACTGGTAGGTATAATCGACTGTCCATTGTGCTTCTTTAGAACCTGCTTGTTTACGGTTTGTGCCCATAGCAGAGAATAAAATATCTCCTGTTACTAGGTGTGCCCATTCACGAGGTTCATCAAAATTAACGATATGAACGGTTACCTTTGGAGATGTATACGTAACTTGACGACGTACAAATACATGAATTTCTTGAATTTCATGATTGTCAATCAATGATTCTACAATATGGCGACCAACTGCACCAGTAGAACCTAATACTAAAGCTTTCATACTTCACCTGTATCTCTTTCAGACTCTTCAGCAATAATCTCTTTTAAAAGTTTAACTTCCTCTTTTGTTAATGGTCGTTCTAATAAATCGGGCCGCAACAATCGTGTCCGCTTTAAGGCTTCCTTTTTTCGCCACGTAGCAATGTTTTTATGATGACCGCTACGTAGTACATCAGGAACAACCCATCCTCTGAATTCTGGAGGCTTTGTATATTGAGGACATTCTAATAAAGGCTCATAAAAGGAATCCTCTTGGGCCCCACTAGCTGCACCTAATACACCGGGAATCATACGAGCCACTGTATCGGCTACAACCATAGCTGGCAATTCTCCACCAGTTAATACATAGTCCCCAATTGAAATAGTTTCATCTACTAAATGTTCCTCTACGCGATAATCGACGCCTTCATAATGACCACAAATGAGCACCAATTGATCGTACGTCGCTAGTTCCCGAGCCTTTTCTTGTGTAAACGGTTGACCTGTAGGTCCCATAAAAATAACACGACGTCGTATACTTTCACTGGGATTACCAATAAGACTCATTTCATCACACATCTCATCTATAGAATAGGCGCTATTAGTTTCGCTATTATATTGAGCAATAACAGATTCTACCGCTTCAAAGATGGGAGGTGCCATCATAAGCATACCGGCCCCACCACCATACGGCGTATCATCTACTTGACCATGTTTATTATGACTAAAGTCCCGAGGGTTAGTTACGCCCATAGATAAGCGTTCCGCTTCGATAGCCCGTTTTATGATGGAATGACTAAAAAAAGCATCAAAACTCAGGAAATAAAGATACGATATCGATACGCATAGACCGTCCTCTGTACTTATTAACTCACATAAACTCATTAGCATTATCTATATATAGCTATATTATATAACTTTTACCATAATATACCTATATGTAGATAAAATAAAACCGCCTAAAGGATTATATCCATTCAGGCGGATCTACGATCATCAATTTATTCTCCACATCGATGTCTTTAACGACCTCTTCAATGGCTGCAAATAATTGATCTGGTTCCCCATCTTTAGAAACCACATAGACATCATTAGCACCAGGTTGCAACACATCGGTAACTGTGCCAAGCACGTTACCTTTAGTATCTTGAACCTCAAGACCGATGATATCAAAAATGTAGTAGCGACCTTCTGGCAATTCTACCAAATCTTCACGACGGACTTGAATTGCTTTCTTACTGAATAATTCAGCCGTGTTACGATCAGGAATTTCCTTAAAGGATGCTAGTACAAATTGCTTATGAAATCGTGCGGATGCAACATGGTATTCTTTACCATCGATGTAACAGGCATCCATATGCATAAACCGTTCTGGAAAATCGGTTTGAGGCATAATACGAAGATCACCCCGCACGCCGTGCGGGGCGATGATAACACCTATTGTGATGAAATCGTTATGTTTCATTATTGACGAAACGCAACGATTTTACCGTCTTCTAATAGGATTTCAGCGCCCATCATGGCATCCAAATCATCCCCGATTTTAACGGTAACTGTTTGCTCTAAAGTACCTTGAGGAATTTCAGTTCCCAAAGCTAAACCTTGAGCGTCTTTCAATTTAGCTGTTACTTCTTCTTTGAAAGCCAAGCGTTTATTTTTTTCTTCGTCGATTTGTTGACGAATAGCAGTAAGACTTGTTGCATCAACTTTAGCTGCATCAGCCAAAATACGTTGGGCTTGAAACTCAATTGCTTCCAAATCTTTATTCACCATATCAAGGCGAGTTTCAAGATCGGATACAATTTTCGCTTTCAAGTCTTCTGTTACTTTTGCTTTTACTGCTACAGGGACACGTAATGTCATTTCTTCCATTGAAATACTCCCTTTTAGACAATATCAACAGATATCTTTTTGTTCTCTTTAATAGCCGCCGCTTTCACCACAGCGCGAATCGCCTTCGCAATTCGTCCTTGCTTTCCGATGACTTTGCCCATATCCTCTGGGGCTACGTGAAGTTCGTAAACCTCCATATTTCCCTTTGGACCATGGTAACAGATACGGCATCAGGCTGCTTCACTAATGATTTCGCAATTAATGAAATTAATTCTATCATCACAGTATGCCTCTCTATTAATTACTTTTTAGCGTCAGCAAATTTTTGCATAACGCCTTGTTTTTTGAACAAGGAGCGAACAGTGTCAGTAGGCTGAGCACCTTTAGCTAACCAAGCCAAAGCTTTTTCTTCGTCTACATTAACGATAGCTGGTTGTTTAGTAGCATCATATTGACCAATAGTGTCAACAGGACGACCTTCACGTGGAGCACGTGCGTCAGCAACAACGATACGGTAGAAAGGAGCTTTTTTAGCACCTAAACGAGTCAAACGAATTTTTAACATGTGAAATTCACCTCCTTATACTGATGTGGGTGGACAGGTTCAGCGCCCCTGCCCATGTATTACATAAACGGTAATTTAGGCATTCCTGGGAAGCCGCCCTTACCGCCACGTAAACCTTGCATGCGCTTCATCATCTTCCGCGCTTCCTCAAATTGTTTCAACAAGCGATTTACATCTTGTACCTGAGTACCAGAACCTAATGCAATACGCTTGCGGCGAGAGCCATTAAGAATACTTGGGTTTTCTCGCTCTGCTGCCGTCATGGATGTAATGATGGCCTCAATGCGGCGCACCTCTTTACTGTTCAAATCAAGGTCTTTCAATTGATCCTTAATTTGTCCCATGCCTGGCAACATACCAATAATATTTTGTAATGGCCCTAACTTTCTCACCTGATTCATCTGTTTCAAGAAATCATCCAAGGTGAAATTGTTTCGCCATTTTCTTAGCCATTTCACGAGCTTCTTCTTCATCGATAGCGCCTTGAACATTTTCAATCAATGTTTTAAAGTCACCCAAGTCAAGAATACGAGAAGCCATGCGGTCTGGATAGAATACATCGAAACCATCCATTTTTTCGCTCACACCAGTGAACTTGATTGGCAAGCCTGTTACAGCTTTGATAGATAATGCAGCACCACCGCGCGCATCACCATCGAGTTTAGTAAGGATAACACCATCAACGCCTAATTTTTCATTAAACGTTTGTGCTGTTGTTACCGCATCTTGACCGATCATGGAGTCTACAACGAGTAGAATTTCATGAGGTCGAACAGCAGCTTTAATATTGGATAACTCATCCATGAGGACTTCATCAATCGCCAAACGACCAGCTGTATCGATGATAACAACATCTTTCAACATATGCGTGCTTTGCTCTACAGCGCGACGCGCAATATCTACCGGATTAGCACCAGGTGTTTCATCAGCAAATACGGGAATATCGATTTGCTTACCTACAACTTGCAATTGAGTAATCGCAGCTGGACGATATACGTCGGCAGCTACGAGCATTGGATGCTTACCTTGTTTGCGAAGGTATACTGCCAATTTACCAGCTGTTGTAGTCTTACCAGCACCTTGCAAACCAACAAGCATGATAATCGTTGGAGGCTTGCTAGAAATCATGATACGGCTTTGTGTACCGCCTAAGAGAGCTGTTAATTCGTCATTTACGATCTTAATAACCGTTTGGGCTGGATTCAAAGAACCGAACACCTCTTCGCCAAGGGCCTTTTCCTTGATGGACTTAACAAAGTCCTTCGCAACCATAAAGTTAACGTCCGCTTCTAAAAGTGCCGTACGTACTTGACGCAACGCAAGATTGACATCTTCTTCTGTAATTTTGCCCTTCCCTTTTAAGGATTGAAAGGCTTCTTGCAGTTTTTCTGACAAGCTATCAAATGCCATAATATCCCTCCATTTGCGCCAATACTTGTTGTACCTTACTTTCAGCTAACACCTCTTTAGGCAAGGTTTCTTTCAACTGTGAAAGCAGTCCTTCACGCTGTTCATATTGTGCTACCAAGTGTAATTTAGATTCATAATCGTTTAAAATGTGCCGAGCACGCTGTAAATTATCATGTACAGCCTGCCGTGATACACCTAATTCCTCAGCAATCTCGCCAAGGGACATATCGTCTTCGTGGTGAAGTTGTAAGGACATGCGTTGCTTGTCCGTCAATAATGGCCCATAGAAATCTAAGAGCAAACTTATTAGTACTCGTTCTTCCATTTCGCCACCTCCATCACTGTCAAGTCATATTACTTTACATATACTACAGCATAAAAAAAGATGTGTCAAGTAGAAATACTTAACACATCTTTTTTATTGTAAAATTATTAAAATAAATTTTTTTAAATTGCAATATGAAATTGAACAGTATCCAAATCTACAATTCTAGTTACACCATATCTTACTGAATTGTTGGTGCATAAATCGCTTGGCGAAGATCCACCGTGCGAAGTTCGTCCATCGTAGGGGCCACTTTTTCGTCCACAGGTTTCACGCGATTATTGCCGTCTTTCATAGCTTCGTTCAAGCTGAAGATAACCATTTCGTTCATGTAGAAACGCAGTTCGTCATCATGTACATTGGCCGTATTGCGATCCAAGATGTCGATGATTTGTTGCGCGTAGTCCAATTTAACGTCTTCAGATACAGTCGCATCCTCTGTAAAGAACTGTTTGTAATCGTTATACAAACGATCTAATGCCATGCGCGCATAGCTATCGTTTTTGTAACGATGACTCACGATGTACCAGCTGCGACGAACGTTCATGTAGTACAACACATTGTTACGGTAACGCTCTTGACCGGTCATAATGCGGGAATCATCCATGATACGCTTGCCCTTTTGGTCCAATTGGAATTGTGTGAAAGCATTCACTACGTCCCAAACTTCTTCGCTAGGTACAGGAATAGCCACTTCTGCTTCAATCACGTTTAATGGTTCAGCTGGTTGTTCCGGCATCATCAATCGATCTTGAGCCGCATCCGCTTGGCCCACCGCACACACACACGCAAGTGCCAATATAGGCATAATTTTTTTGAATTTCATACATTCTCCTGATAATCAGCCGCCCTGCGAAGGGCGGCTTTCATATTCCTTACATAACTAGACTAAGAATTCTCCCTTATTTAGAAAGACCCACTTGTTGCATAAGTAATGCGATTTGAGCTTTCATTTGTTCATTATCTTCCTTCACAGAGGATAATTCATCAATACGTTGTTGCATACGTGCATTATCCTCCTTAACAGAAGACAACTCATGGAGGCTTTCTTGCATGCGTGCATTTTCAGCTTTCAACGCTATTACTTCATCTTGCAACACATAAATAGAGCTGATAGGACCGCCCTTATAACGTTCAGGAACAGCTTTCTTCGCATCGGAAGTGCCGAATTTACGAGTTACACCAGCATTCACCATGTTATGGTGGCTACCTACGGACATCCCTACATGGAACATTGTATCTTCCGCCGTGTAATGTGCAATGCCTAGAGCCGCCGCCGTTTCACCGCGATAGTTGCCGATGCCGGCCATCACCTGAGTCGGTTCCAACGGATCATACTGAATAGGTTTCAACGCTGAAATTGCCGCCGCATGAGCGCCCACACGTTGCGTTTCGCCCGCTACCGCATTAATGGCATTTGACAAGCCGCCAGTAGCATCTTTCAATTGATTTACGTTAACCGCATCGGTACCATTTACGCCAGGGCCGACATTGGTAATTGTATTACCGCCGTTATCCAAACCGTTTTTAGTAAGGCTTACAGTATTTCCGTTAGCAGGTGTAATCGTTACACCGCCACCGTTCATAACTGTAGTATTACCTGCAGCATCTTTAGTTGTGACTGTTTCAAGACCTTTCAAATCTTTCGCCATACGAACCTTAAGGTTGCCAGCACCATCAGATACGACACCTAAATTATCTTCTGTAGTCAACTTGCTAGCATCAGTGATACCGCCGATTACATTTACTTGTTCGTTAAGCTTTCTTGATAACATCACCGGAGTCGCCACCATATTTCATACCGTCGTCTTTAGTCGCCACTTGATGTGTCTTACCGTTTTCGTCTTGGTATTTAATGCGAGTGATTTCGTTACCTTCAAGATCAGGATCTCCTTTTTCAACAGTGATATCTGCGCTGCGACCATCTTTGCCGTTTAAGCCGATGTGACCAATGCCGTCTTTACCGGACATGGATACAGCATCTTTACCGTCTTTGCCTGTGATACCTACTTTGCCGTCTGTACCGTCAGCACCATTAGGACCAGTAATAGATACGCCATCTTGACCGTTTTTACCAACTTTTACCTTATCAGTAGTTAAGCTGTCAGTCTTAAGGTTTTTTGCCATCTTGATATTAACATTACCATCTTGGTCGGCTACTGTTTTAATATTTTCGCCGGAGTATTTATCGTCAGACTCTGTACCTTCACCTTTGATAGTAACCTTTTGGCCTAGATTACGGTGGAATTCACCTGTATTACCAGCAAAATCCATACCTTTTTTCGTGATTTCATCACCTATGTTATTAATCTTATTATCTAAGGATTTGTGAGATTTTTGCAATTGATCTTCTGTAGCCGCACGACCGCTTGTGATGTTGTCAGGATCCCAATCTTTATTTTCTAGGCCTGTCACATAACCGTCTTTACCATCAACAGAGACTTTACCTGCTGCAATCTTACCATCTTTACCATCGATAGTTACCTTATCACCAGCTTTAATAGTACCTTTGTTGCCGTCGATTGTAACTTTATCACCAGCTTTGATAGTACCTGTAGTACCATCCATTGCGATTTGTTTCGTAGCATCAGAGCCCAATGTCACTTGATCTTTAAGACTTACTTCATAGTTCTTGGAACCATTCGCATTGGTGCTAGGTGTCACAGTAATATTATTACCTGCAGATACCGTTGTGGATGCAGCTGCTGTAGCTTTATCCAATTGAGATTTATTAACTGCATCATTAGGGTCCGTGCCATCAGCAACATTCGTAATCTTGTTACCGCCGTTATTTAAGCCGTCTTTTGTAAGACTTACTGCATCGCCACCAGCACGATTGATGGTCATGCCATCACCATTGATAACAGTATTATTGCCGCCGTTTGTGAAAGTTGTAGATGTTAAACCCTGTAATTCTTTCGCCAATTTTACATTCAATGTACCGTTACCGTCGGATACAACACCGATATTATTGTCGGATAATTTAGCTACATCAGCACCGCCTTTAATAGTTACGGTATCACCTAATTTTCTGTTGCTTACGGCACCGGTATCACCGGCAAAGTTCAAGCCTTTTTCAAGAGTTTTATTGATATCGGAGATATCCTGTTTATTCTTATTGATGTTCTGCGTATTGTTAGCGATATCTCCGGCATTTAGTGATGTTCTGTTTGTTACCCGCAATATCCTGTTTATTTTTGTCGATGTCGGATCTATTCGTATTAACTTTGTCGTTAACCTTCTTCAACTGATCTTCCGTAGCACCACGACCGGATACAGCCACTGGATTATCCACATTCCAATCCGTATTCGTGAGACCTGTTACATGACCTGTATCACCATCTACAGTTACAGGGTGGGCAGCACCGACATTGATTTTATTGCCTAAACCGACAGTAAATTCCTTACCGCCATTCGCATTCGTACCTTCCGTTACGGTTACATTCGCATCCTTTGCTTTCACAGTGGATGCCTTCGCAGTACCGTTGATAGCTTTTTGTAACTGACCGTAGTTAACTGCATCATTAGGATTACTACCATCCGCCACGTTGGTAATCTTCTGATTGTTCGCATCGATACCATTCGGCGTTACATAAGTCTTACCGCCTACAGTCAAGCCGTCATTGTTGATAGTCGTACTGCCGGCAGTAACGCTTTCTAGGCCGGTTAACGTTTTCGCCAATTTTACATTTAATGTATCCGTTCCGTTGGATACAACGCCGATATTATTATCGGATAGTTTTGTCGGATCAGTCACACCACCTACAATATTCGTCTGTTCACCAAATTTACGAGTAAATTGATTAGCTGTAGCCGATGCAGTTTTCACATCACCGGCATATGCCACGCCCTTATCCATCTCCGAAGTAACTGCATGCAATTGACTGCCGTTGATAGCATCCGTAGAAGTAGAGGAAATACGACCTGCCGCTACATTAGTAATTGTCCGTTCCATGCCTGCCTTGCCGACACTTACGGTGGATGCCGGATTAATACCTGCAAAGTTATGTACAGCCCCGTTAATGGTTGCGGAAGGTGTCGCTACAGCTGCTGCCGTTTCAGAACCGGTCCCCAGAGCTACAGCGCTTTCATTATCTACCTTTGTATTATTACCGAGAGCCACAGCATTTTTCGCCGTCACGGAAGCATTGTTCCCGAGAACCATAGCCCCATCAGCGGAAACATTGGAGTTACTGCCCACTACATAAGAATTATCGGCCGTAATACTGTTCTTATAGCCGAATGCACCAGACATATTACCTTTAACAGTACCGTCTGTAACAGTTGTAATTTTATCCTGATCGGCACCTGCACCACTACCATTTGCTTCCGTCGTGGTCATAACAGTAGCGGAACCGATAGTATTTCCTGCACCGATAGCATACGCCTGATTACCGTAAATTGTATTCTTGGAACCAACAGCAGCAGACTCTTTCCCGGATTTAGAACCGTCTTTCATATCTAAACCGACCTGGTTCGTATCACCGATAGAGGATGAACGATCACCGTAAGCACCAACCTGCGTACCAAGAGCAAGAGAATTTGTTCCCCAACTACGTGTCATGATACCGATCCCGGTGCTGGCTACACCTTTAGTCAAAGAGTTGATACCGATTGCTGTAGAGCCTGTACCATAGGCTTCGCTCAATGTACCGATAGCCGTAGTTGCATCACCGATAGCCGCCGTATTTGCATATTTACCTTTTACATTAATAGATGCCGAACCAAGAGTGCCGGCGAATTTATCTTCAATTTCCTTGTTAAAGCTCTTTTTAATACCGTTTCCAGCAGCCAATTGAGGCACAGTTGTTTCCAATTCAGTACGAGCCATATCGATATCATCACCGCCGATGGCAACGGATGAATTACCGATAGCTCTTGTATCTGCACCGAGAGCAAGAGACTGTGTACCATAAGTTTTCGCAGTGCTGCCGATAGCTACACCTTGCGCATATTTAGGGTTAACAGTACCGCCATCATTCTTAATTTTTACATTTGTTTCCGCAGATGCACCGATAGCCACATCACCACGAGCACCGTAGGAAGCAGCATCCGCCCCCATAACAACAGCGCCGGATCCAGGATTACCATGATGCGTAGAAACAATACTCTTTGCGGAACGACCGATAACGATATCTCCGTTTTCCAAAGCTTGTGCCCCTTGACCTATAGCTACTGTACTTGTCGGGATATTCGTGCCTACAGTACTTTCACCAGCTGCTTTTGCACCTGTACCGATAGCAATAGAATTAGTACCCCGAGCATTTGTGCTATCACCAATTGCGATACCACCGTCATTTTCAGCTTGTGCGTTGATACCATTTTTAATCGGTGCCCCCAAAGCATCCGTAGGCATCATAACGCCCGTCAACATAACGGCAAGCGCAGTAGCACCTACCATTTTAGAAAATACAACCGACAAAGAAGAACGTTTCGTCATGTTCTTTGCTGTTTCCGCTACGACTACGTAACACCCCTTTGTACGATTCCAAATTACTTTAAAAAAACTCGATTCATCAATCTTACCCCTTTAAATTAAACTAACTATATCCACTTACATAAAAATTACAGTAACCAATCGATAATCACTGAGACTATATCGATTTTCTCAAAATCATATAACTAAAATACCACATTTTACTGTATAAGTAAAATTTTTTTCATTTTATTTTCACATAATTATGCGTTCAAACTATCAATTTTTCGATATTCTTATATATACTATTAAATTATTCTATTGGATTGTCGGTGCATTAATCGCGGTGCAAAAGATCAACCACATGAGCGTCCTCCATCACAGGAGCACCTTTTTCGTCGACCGGTTTCACGCGATTATTGCCATCTTTCATAGCTTCGTTCAAGATGAAGATAACCATTTCGTTCATTTTCACCTTTCAATGCTGTTACTTCATCTTACTCTCATTATATTAAGTATTTAAATTGTAAATATACATTTTTACTTAAATAGAATAGGAGATTATGTTATAATAAATACATCCAATATTTTCAATATAAAAACAGGAGGTATTTTATGAATACCAAACAATATGACCTTATCGTTCTAGGTTTCGGCAAAGCCGGTAAAACATTAGCTGCTAAATTTGGCTCTATGGGCAAATCTGTAGCTATGATTGAAGAAAACCCACTAATGTATGGTGGCACATGTATTAATATTGCATGTATCCCAACTAAAACGATGATTATAGCCGCATCAAAAGGCTTATCTTACGATCAAGTATTAAACCAACGCGAGGTAGTTACATCTCGTTTACGCAATAAAAACTTCGCTATGTTAGACACTAATGAACATGTCGATGTATATACTGGACATGGTGAATTCATTAGTAATAAAGAAATCGCCATTACAGCTGGAGAAGACAAAATCATCTTATCTAGTGAAACAATTATTATTAACACTGGTGCTGTAGCGATTAAGCCTAACATTGATGGCATCGACACAGCAACAGGCTTCTATAATAGCACAGAAATCCAACAATTATCCCCTCAACCAAGTACTCTAGGCGTCATCGGCGCGGGCCCTATCGGCCTTGAATTTGCCAGCTTATATGCTAAACTAGGTACAAAGGTAACAGTATTTAATATTGAATCTGGTATCTTAAAACGGGAGGAACCGATCGTACAAGAATTAGCTAATGAGTACTTGACTGAGCAAGGTATTACTATTCTTAATGATGTAACATTAAACTCAGTATCTAATGATGGCAACAAACCTGTTATCACAGCAAATGGTCAAAACTATACATTTGATGCTGTTTTATATGCTACAGGTCGCAACCAAATACATCTAACATCGGTTTAGAAAATACGGATATTACTACTAACGAACGTGGCGCTATCGTAGTTAATGATACATGTGAAAGCTCCGTTCCTGGCGTATATGCAGTAGGCGATGTAAACGGTGGTCCTCAATTTACGTATATTTCTCTCGATGACTTCCGCATTGTGTTTGGTGCTCTTACAGGTAATGGCCAATACACATTAAAAGATCGCAAAAATATTCCTTACACAACATTCTTAACACCTCCACTCGCTCGTGTTGGTCTTACAGAAGAAGATGCTATCAACAAAGGATATACAGTTAAAACTAAAGAAATGCTCGTAGCTACCATGCCAAGAGCTCATGTAAACGACTATTTAAAAGGTGCTTTTAAAATTGTAGTAAATGCAGAAAACAATTTAATCCTTGGTGCTACACTTTATTCTCAAGGTGCTGAAGAGTTGATTAACCTCATTAAAATGGCTATGGATAACAACATTCCATATACATATTTTAAAAATCAAATCTTTACACATCCTACCATGGCAGAAAACTTAAACGACCTATGTAATTTTTAATGCCATAAACAAAATCAGGGTTATAGGACAAAAAGTGTGTGTGACTAATCCCAATAAGTTGGAAAATCTGTAGACATATGTAGCTCATTCCAAACAGGAGCATCACCCCATTGAGGGATTGAACGATCTATTTGGCAATAATCAGATAACCGTTTGTAGATAGCAGCAATCGATTCATCTGTAGGCATACAATTTAATATATCTGAAATAGAAAGCGGTCTTGGTGAGTGCATATAGCACCACCAATAGACCGCTTTTAGTCTTCTTTCAAGTGAAAGACCCCTATGAGCCCGTAACATACTTCTTAGTTGAGCATTTACTCCACCTTCAATACGATTATTTGTTGTAGGTATTGTAATATCAAAACATTCCAAAAAAGTAAATAAAGTTTGTTGCCTAATCAGACGCCATAATGATGATTCAGCCTTTAAGCAAACGCTCATGTGTAGAGCGTTTGTTTCCGAATTCATCAATCGTCATTTCTCGTAAAAAAATCAGAATATGTCATTCGCCACGCTGAAAGCTCATTAATCCATATAAAGGCTCGATCCATTGTTTTTCACATTAAATAAAGCTTTGGCAAGACTATAAAGGTCCTTCCCAGCTAACGTTTTAGGTCTACTTGTCGTATATCGTCTAACCTGACAAAAAATGTGAAACAGGCATCTTTGGTGACTGCTATGAGGCCAAACTTTACGTAATGCTTTAGGCAAACCATTAGCACCATCAGACACAACGACTTTAGGTTCGGCAATCCGTTCCATTAAACACTGCCAAGCTCTAGCATGCTCATAACGACAGACATACCATCCTAGAACATGAGTATCATTGCAACAAATCAACACACATAAATTCCTAGCTAAGTAAATTCCATCAAGATATACCACATCATGTACTTCTTCCACTTTTGGTGGCAATGGCCATATGGACCAAAATTTAGCGGTTTTACGCCTGAATGTACGACCTTTACCAGGCATATCAGCTTGAATATTGGTGCTGAATAACCAATTCAAGAATAGGCTTAACTCTTTACTTAAATTATTAATTTTAACGGTAAATGCCACCTTACAATGTTTGCAAAACCAACGCTGAGAACCAGATTTTTAAAAACACCGTGTTTAATACATGTTTCATTACAATCAGGACATTTTTATTTGTCGCATAAACTCTTCCTCCATATTTGTTTATATATAGGAAGATATAACCTCATTTTAGTCAGTAATTACAAGGGGTGATTGATGTTTTCACACACACTTTTTGTCCTATAAGCCCAAAATCAATAAACAAATGATATAAAACGAAAAATAAAAGGGCGCTCATTAGCTTATATATGCTAATGAGCGCCCTTTAACTATTTAGAAAAAAATAAGGTGCGATTTATAGTTATATACCCTGAATTGAGATACTACAGATTATAATGACAAAGTTCTACTAAATTTCCATCAGGATCTCTTAAGTAAATGCTTTCCATATTTAAAACTTTCATAAAAACCTCTATCTACTGTAATGTAACCTATTCATAGTACCTATTATTAAGATAGTTCCATATAGCATCTGCAATTGTTCTCTCTATTAGTTTTTTGTAAATAATCTACGTACTACCTTTTGTAGTTTTGGTGTCAACACAATAGCTACAATGATACCAGCCGCACTGGTAATCAAGGAGTATTGGATCTTGCTAGCTGCTACAGCCGCGCTGTTAAGAACAAACCACCAAGCAATGAAGTAGCCAAAGGCAGTCCAAATAGCACCGATAATGAGAGCTACTAAAATACGACTAAAAGATGCTGTCGGTTTATTGATAGATGGAGGCAAGTAGCCAGCTGTCATACCACCTACGATGAGACCTGCAATACCTTTAATAAAGAAAGAGAATACAATGTATTGCGTATGTCCACCAAAAAGATCAAATAATGCGGAACCAATAGCCGCACCTAAACCACCATACAAACCACCGAACAGAATTGATGTCGTAAAGAGCGCTGCAGAACCTAAATGAACCATGGCCCCACCTGGTATTTCAATGCGAATCGTTGTTGCTACTGCACATAAGGCAGCAATAAAACCGATATATACAATATCGCGAGTCTTTAATTTCATAATAAACTCCTTCCCTTTTCTTAAGAACTATACTCAGTATATCAGATGATGTGTACTATAAAAATACCTAATTTATAGGAATTAAAATATTAGCAATAAAAATGAAGAACTACAAAACAGCACCTATACCATTGTATAGGTGCTGTTTTGTAGTTTATCTCATATATAATTAGAGTTTAGCTCGTTTCAAGCGAAGGGAGTTACCCACAACTGTAACGGAACTGAATGCCATCGCTGTACCCGCAATCATTGGATTTAATGCACCGATGGCTGCAAGTGGAATACCGATGCAGTTAAAGATCAACGCCCAGAACAGATTTTGTTTTATGTTGGTCATTGTCTTACGACTGAGGCGTACCGCTTGAACTAATGTATGCAAATCGTTTCTTACAAGAACGATATCCGCCGCCTCTACTGCAATATCTGTACCACTGCCGATGGCAAAGCCAATATCTGCAGTTACAAGGGCAGGTGCATCATTGATACCATCGCCTACCATGCCTACTACAAGACCTTTATCTTGTAACTCTTTTACCTTGCTAGCTTTATCTTGTGGCAAGACTTCTGCAATAACATGAGTAATACCTGCTTGTTTAGCAATATATTGAGCCGTACGTCGATTATCACCGGTAAGCATCCATACATCGATACCTTGAGACTGTAATTCTTTTACAACCTCAATAGTTTCTGGACGCAATTCATCCTCTACAGCCCACAAAGCACTGATTATACCATCAACGGCTAGAACAGATACAGATGCACCTTGTTCTTCAAAACGAAGAATATCGTCTTGTACTGCACTTAAGTCATAACCTAGTTCATTCATCCAACGGCTGTGACCGAGTTGTACGGACACACCTTGATAAGCGCCTTGTAAGCCTTTACCAGGTACATCACCAAAACTTTCAAGTTCAACAGCTGTACCTTTATAGCCACGATCTTCACCGTAGTAGACCATAGCTTTAGCAATCGGATGTGATGTACCACTTTCAAGAGCCATCATAATAGACATATTTGTGCTTTCATCACCATTATAGTTTTTGAAAGCCGTCACATCTAGCACACCTTGTGTGAGGGTACCAGTTTTATCCATAACGATAGCATCAAGTTTTCCAGCTTTTTCAAGATATTCTGCACTCTTGATGAGAACACCATGTTCTGCACCTAGACCAGAGCCAACCATGATAGATGTTGGCGTTGCAAGACCAAGAGCACATGGACACGCAATAACGAGGACTGCTGTGGCATTAATGAGCGCCACATTGAGAGAATCGCCCATTACAAAGTACCAAACGAGACCTGTGAGAACAGCAAGGCCAATAACGATAGGAACAAAGTATTGTGCTACGATATCAGCAATACGTTGAATGCCCGCTTTAGAGGTTTGTGCCTCTTCTACAACCTTGATGATTTGGGACAGCATTGTATCGGAACCAATACGCTTCGCTTCCATCGTGAAAGCACCACTCAAGTTAATGGTCGCTCCAATTACCTCAGAGCCTACTTGTTTTTCTACAGGCAAGCTTTCACCAGTAAGCATAGCCTCATCTACTGTAGAATAGCCGTCAGTAATTGTACCATCCACTGGGATTTTTTCGCCTGCTCGAACTTGTAAAATATCGCCGGCTACTACTTTAGAAGTAGGAATATCTACAAACTCACCGTCACGCAACACATGAGCCGTTGCAGGTTGTAAAGCAATCAATTTTTGAAGTGCTTCAGAGGTACGCCCTTTTGCAATCTCTTCTAAGAGTTTACCAAGAAGGATAAAGGTAATGAGCCACGCAGAGGTTTCAAAGTAAATGCCATGAGGCCCTAGCTCAGGATGGAACTGCCAATTATAAATACTGAATAGATACGCTACTGTCGTACCCATTACTACGAGTACATCCATTGTAAGGGCACCATTTTTCACGGCACTCCACGCACTCTTATAAAACATGAGACCAGGTCCAAACTGAGCGATAGTAGCTAGAATAAACTCAACCCATACAGGCAATGCTTCAATACCAAATCGATGGAGGGTCATATTCACCATCATAGGCACAGCCATACAAGCTGCAACTATTAATCGGATAATATGAGGCTTTAAATTAACCTTTTCTATTTCCTGCTTTGTTTCATCCGCCTCTTCAGCACCAAAGCCGATATTTGTAATAGCCTCTATAATCTGTTGTGGTTCTACGCTAGAGCCCTCTTTATATTCAACGCTACCCTTTCGAGTCAAAAGATTTACCTTTACAGACTCTACACCATCGACTTTAGAAACAACATTTTCAACACGCTTTACACAGGCGGCACAATGCATACCTGTTATATCAAACTCTTGTTTCTTCTTACTCATAGTATCACTTCCTTCTAACCGTATATGTAAAGATATGTACACTTATAGAAATACAAGACATATGACCATAAACTTATAGTGTACATAGCTTGTATTAATAGTAGAGATTTTTATTAAGTTCTAACATTTAACATATGAACACATTTACATGAGTGCACATTCATACATCTCTATTTAATAGTAACATAAATTCTCAATACGTCAATATCCTACTAAATTTAGAGGATTATTCCTTTTTACAGGGGAATTAATATGTCCCTACCTATACACAACATTCATAAATAGATTATAATAAAGTGATGATGAATAAACATAAACTTTGATTCTAAAGGAGGTGAAAATATGCCTGAATCAATGAGTCCTACAGTAGAATTTACTTCGGTAGCGAAGGAATTCCGCCATGAATATATTGTTGATAAATCACGATTTATCACAACTATATACCCTTGTACAACTGAAGAAGAGGCGCAAGCCTTCATCGGTCGCATCAACAAAGAGTTTTGGGATGCCACTCATAACTGTACAGCCTATGCATTAGGTCCTAAGCAAGAACAACAACGATCTTCCGATAATGGCGAGCCATCTGGTACAGCTGGCAAGCCAATGTTAGAAGTGCTCAAGAAAACTGGAGTTACCAATGTGGCAGTTGTTGTAACTCGCTATTTTGGTGGTATCAAACTAGGTGCTGGTGGCTTGATTCGTGCATATTCACACTCCGTTGCGGAAACATTACGTCTTGCCCCTAAAGAACTACACACAACACGAACTCAACTACAAGCGACCATCGATTACTCACTATATGGAGCAGTAGAAAGATTTGTACAAGACAAAAAACTACATTATGAAGCAAATTTTGGTGAACATGTAACGGTAACAATCTTAGTCCCCCCCTACTGATGTGGAAGGCATACAAAAAGAGCTCCAAGACATGAGTCATGGAGCTGCAGATTGTACAATATTAGATTCTATTGAAGTGGTACTACCGCTAGATGAGTCATCTAACCAATAGACACTAAGCAATTAGTTGCCGTGGTTAACTAAACCTGTTACGCCTTGACTAAGTTCACGACGTTTTTCATTAGTCAACGGATGAGGCCACACGCGTTCAAGTTGTTTTTTACGACTTAAACCAGTATTGTGTGCAGTCATTAATCTACGTGCTTCCCAGTTACGAATTGCTTTGCTTAATGTTCTTTTTACCACGCCCATAGTAGTACCCACTTTCTTAATTGCCATTATTATATCAAAAATTGTGATAAGGATAGAAAGTTTACTTCATATATAATTAACTCACTATTTCCTTGTTGAGTATAGTATATATACCATTTTATAAAATGTGAAATGACGGTTACTTAGTTCGTTATAATTTTTATTTATCTTATTTTGTGTATAATAGGGAGATTCCATGGATACATCTTACTACCACAATTTTATTACCCTCGTTCAAACGGGCAATATGACGCAGGCCGCAGAGATTCTTCATATTACACAACCAGCGTTAAGCAAGCAGTTGAAATATTTAGAGGCTGAATTTGGAGCCCAGTTAATCAATATCAAACGCGGGCAACGAGGATCCAACTTACAATTAACAGATGCTGGTAAAATCTTCTATGAAAAGGCACAACAGCTTTGCTCTATTGAAGAATCTACCTATAATGCTGTACAACAATTGAACTCTCGCATTGAAGGTACCTTGCGTATTGCAACCTCTGCTTCTCGTTCAACCCCGATTGTACAGCAATATTTACCAGCCTTTTCTATGAAATATCCGTCTGTTCACTTTGAGATTTACGAAGGTCTCATGACAAATGTAGTAAATCAACTCATCAACGGCAGTGCTGAATTAGGTATTGCTAACATTCAGATGGTAGACACTGATAAATTTGATATTCTTCTTACCCAAGAAGAACATTTATATGCTATCTTCCGTCGTGATGTATTCTGGACAGATCGTGAACATGATACCATTACTTGGGAAGACATCAAAAAATGTCCTCTATCCCTCTCTGGTGGCTCCGTACGTATGATTATGCAATCTAGCTTAACAGACATGGAACAACTCAATGCAGTGGCTATAACTACTACTAAAAGCTCTGCTATTGAATGGGCTTCTTCTGGCCGCACTGTATCATTAGTTCCAATGGATGCAAAAGAATTGATCAACCATCGTAAGATGGTCCGCATCAAATTGCCAGAATTCTCAGGGGACTTTAAAAAAGCCTTTATCACTCTTAAAGGACATGCTTTATCTCCTGTAGCACAGCAATTTATCGATTTCTACAAAGCTTATGTCTAATTAAGAATAGGCAAAACGATTACCACAATATGACGTTAACAGAGCATACTACTGTAGCTACTATAAATATAGCCTTCAGTAGAATACATAAGAAAAGACCTAGTGCAATATGTACTAGGTCTTTTCGCATCATATCTTGTATATCAGTAAAGCTTATGGTTGTGCAGTAAAACTTATGGTTGTGTAAGTTTACCATAGATATGATTAGATTAAGCTTGATGTACAGCACCTACAATATCAGAGATACTGTTTAAGTTATATTGTTCTACATATTCACTCATTTCACGAGCAATACGTGAAATGGCTGTTGGATCTACCATCGTAGCAACTCCAACTTGAACGGCTTGAGCACCAGCCATCATAAATTCGATAGCATCAGTACCAGTCATAATGCCACCAAGCCCCATAATAGGAATATTAACCCCTTTATAAACTTGGTGCACCATACGAAGTGCTACCGGTTTAACAGCTGGACCAGATAAACCACCATAAATATTACCCAATACAGGTTGTCGACGGTGAATATCTATGGCCATACCGAGAATGGTATTAATGAGACTTACCCCATCACCACCACCGGCTTCTACAGCCTTTGCAATTTCCACAATGTCTGTTACATTTGGTGAAAGTTTTACAATAACAGGTTTATCGGTAACTTTACGAACTGCTTTAGTTACTTGTTCAACTACCTTTGGGTCTACACCAAAGGCCATACCTTCACACTCTACATTTGGACAAGATACGTTAACTTCTAAACCTGCAATACCATCTACAGATAAAGTCTCAGCCATCCACGCAAATTCTTCAATGGTGCCTGCAGACATATTAGCAAGTAATGGTACATCGTATTTCTTTAAATCTGGCAAAATATCTGTAACAAAATATTCCGCCCCAGGATTTTCAAGGCCGATACAATTCAAAACACCAGATGGTGTTTCTGCAATGCGAGTACCGCGGTTACCATGACGACCTTTTGGAGTCAAACCTTTTACAGAGATAGCCCCTACTTCATTGCTTAGATCAAGGTAGCCTGCATATTCAGGGCCATTACCAAAGGTACCAGACGCAGCGATAATAGGATTTTTCATCTTAATACCGCAATAATCGATAGCTAACTTTGGATTTGGCGTAACGGTGTTATTTAAATCGCGTTCACTCATTAAAAGAACACCTCCTCAGCCGGGAATACAGGACCATCTTTACAAACTTTATAGCGTTTACCTTCTGCACCATCACAACCACAGCCTAAACAACCACCTGTACCACAACCCATGCGCTCTTCAAGAGAAACTTGGCATGGTACATTGAGGTCTTTAGCCACTTGAGCTACACCTTTCATCATCGGCGTCGGACCACAAGTCATAACAGATGTGAAAGAATTAGCATTAATCAGATCTGGCATGATGGCCGTAGGAAAACCTTTTGTACCTACGCTACCATCATCAGTGGTGATATGTACTTTAACAGGCGTATCTTTAAATAAGTCAGCCCAGAAGGTTTCGCTTTCATTTCTAAAACCGAGAATAACTTGTGCTTCTTCCCCTTCTTTCAAATGGGAAGATATGCATAACATTGGTGCAATTCCTACACCACCACCGACGAGAAGCATATTCTTAGATGTAACAAATGGCTCACCCAAAGGACCTAAACAATCTAGAGTATCGCCTGGAACAAGGTGAGTCATAATCTCAGTCCCTTTACCTACGACACGATACAAAAGGGTAATCGTCCCCTTTTCTGCATCAAAGCCTGCATAGCTGATAGGTCGGCGCAATAATGGTGCCGTTGAGTCCGCTACGCGAACATTACAAAACTGTCCTACCTTTGCTTCTGCTGCTTGTTTTGGTGCGTGGATATCCATAATCCCACACATCAGAGCCTATTTGCTCATTGCGAACGACTTCGCCCTGTTCTACATAGCCACTCATGATTATTACTCCAATTCAAAATCCTGTAACGCTTCTACAGTATAATTTGCATTATTTTATACGATTTGCTACAACTCGTAATACTTCGCATGCTGTATTGAGACTTGTTAAGCAAGGTAGTACTAACGTGCCTTTTATCGTAAGACTACGCCCTCCTTCATGACTACTTCGCCATTAACGACTGTAAGTTTTGCTTTACCTTTAACAGTCATGCCATCGAACGGGCTTACCTTACCTTTTGTATAGAATTTATTGCGGTCTACAGTCCATTCTTCAGTTGTAGAGAATACTGTAATATCCGCTGGTTTGCCAACTTCAAGAACACCTGCATCGAGACGCATCAATTCAGCTGGACGAGTACTCATATTGTACACAACTTGATCAATGCTAAGTTTATCTGGACCGTAGGCATTTGTAATAACCGCTGCCAAAGATGTTTCGAGACCGCTGAAGCCATTTGGTGCACAGCAGAACTCATGGTCTTTTTCTTCAAATGCATGAGGTGCATGGTCTGTGATAATAGCATCAATTGTGCCATCTTTCAAACCTTCTAACAAAGCTTGACGATGATCTTCGGAGCGAATTGGAGGAGCCATTTTGAAAGCTGGGTTATATTCGCGTAAATATTCGTCAGTGAAGGATAAATGTTGGCTTGTAACTTCACAAGTTACATTAAGGCCTTTAGCCTTCGCACGACGAACCATATCTACCGTGTTTTTGCTACTTACGTGAGCGATATGGATATGACCACCTGTCATTTCAGACAATAAGATATCACGGGCTACAGCCAAATCTTCAGCTACGGCAGGACGACCAGAAACACCTAGTTCATAAGATACAATACCTTCGTGCATATGACCATTTTTAGTCAATGTAATATCTTCCGCATGGTCGATAACCATTTTATTGAACATGGAGGAGTATTCTAAAGCGCGACGCATGAAAGCCGCATTTTCTACATAGTGACCATCGTCGGAGAATGCAACTACACCTGCTTCAGCCATATCGCCTAATTCAGCAAGTTCTTTACCTTCAAGACCTTTGGATACAGCGCCGATGAATTCTACTTTCACTACACCAGTAAGCTCTGCTTGTCTTTGCAAACCTCTTACTAGCATCGCATTATCTACTACAGGATTAGTATTAGCCATAGTTACAACACGTGTGAAACCACCTGCTGCAGCTGCTTGTGTACCAGAGTGGAAGTCTTCTTTTGCTTCTTGGCCTGGTTCACGCAAATGTGTATGAATATCGATAAGGCCAGGTGCTACGATAAGACCTGTTGCATCATATACTTCAGCGCCATCTGCACTTAAATTTTGACCGATGGCTGCAATTTTACCATCTTTTACGAGCACGTCTGCTACTTCGTTTTGTTTTTTCGCCGGATTTACTACCGTACCATTTTTAATAAGCAAGCTCACTACCGTCACCTCCGATAATAGTTAAGTACAATACAGCCATACGTACAGCTACGCCATTGCGTACTTGTTCTTGAATTACTGATTGATCAGAATATGCTACATCTGGCGCAATTTCAAGACCGCGGTTCATCGGGCCTGGATGCATTACCATTACATCGTCTTTAGCTAATTTCAATACTTCGTTATTGATGCCAAAGATTCGTGCATATTCTCTATTTGTAGGATATAGTGCAGAGTGAATACGTTCTAATTGAATACGAAGTACGTTTACTACATCTGCATTAGCAACTGCTTCACGAATATCATGGTGTACAGTAACACCTAGTTTTTCAAGTTCTGGATATACCATTGTACGAGGACCAGCTAGATGTACATCAGCACCCATTTTAGTAAGGCCGTAGATGTTAGATCTTGCTACACGACTGTGCATGATATCGCCGATAATTACTACTTTTAAGCCTTCAAGGGATTCTTTTTTCTCTAAAATAGAGTACATATCTAGCAAAGCTTGAGTTGGATGCTCATGAGCGCCATCACCTGCGTTGATGATGATAGGATCAACTGCTTTAGTAGCATATAAAGGTGCACCTTCTGCGCTGTGGCGCATTACGATAGCATCTGTGCCCATGTAGGACATTGTTAACAATGTATCGCGGAAGCTTTCACCTTTACCCATGGAAGAGCCACTTGGAGAAAGATTGATAACGTCAGCCCCTAAATATTTGCCGGCTAACTCAAAGGAACTACGGGTACGAGTACTTGGCTCCATAAAGAGGTTAATAATAGATTTCCCTTCAAAAGTGGAACCTTCTTATCATCAGAAAGTACGATGTTCTTCATTTTCTTTGCCACATCTAAAATCAATTTGATTTCTTCAGGTGACACATTTTGCAAACCTAATAAATGTTTGCCTTTTAGGCTAACTTGTCCCATGATTTCCTCCTAACTCACGTAACAAAAAAGACCTTTTGCCCAGGGCAAAAGGTCAAATAGTTTGCACAAAGAAGCCCTTATGGGCGCTTCAACTATATTCCTTTTTCAGCCTCTCTGGACTAAATTAAAAGGTATTGTATTATGCAATGGTCTCTCGTACCATATACGCATTTTCTTTTTTTATTGTACTGAATCTACCTGTGAAAGTCAATGTAAAACGCAAAATTCATAATGATTTTAAAAAGAGGACAAGCACATAAAATGGCTTATCCTCTCTATACTTCACCAATTGTTTCCTTATAATCAATCTATAATTAGATACAAATAATTTTCATTATTATAAGCTAATATTACTGTCCCATAGGATATAATTTTGGTGGATTTTGATCATCATTTTGTTGACCTTGCTGTGAACTATAAGGAGCTTGACCTTGTTGCTCATTAGTCATTGGATTTTGCTGTGTATATTGTTGATTTTGTTGTGGTTGCCGTTGGTCACGACGACGTGTATTTTGTGATGCAGTCGGTCTAGGTTTAGTCAACTCATCAATAGATACAGCATTTGGAATAGTTACACTTGGTGTATCCTCATGTACATCATCAAGTTCACTGAAGGAAGGTCCTGTTTTAGCAGATTGTGCTGCCTTTACGTTCTGCCTCAATTTGTTGACGTGCAAGTTCTGCGCGACGACGAGCATTTTTCTTGTTGTTCTTTAACGCGTTGAATCGCTTCAGCACGCTCTTTAGCTTTACGTTCGATTTCAGCTTGTGCCAACGCTTGTTGACGAGCCGCTTCGGCCTTACGCTCCGCTTCAAGATGCGCTTGGTATCGTTCCTCAGCAATACGGCGAGCCTCTGCGGCTTGACGTTCTGCTTCAGCTCGTTCTGCCGCAAGTCGTTCTTGCTCTGCCTTACGAGTTTCTTCAACCAAGCGAGCTTGTTCGGCTTTACGGGCCGCTTCAATTCTCGCCTCTTCTGCTTTACGCGCTTCTTCAGCACGTTTTGCTTCTGCTGCTAAACGTGCTTCCTCTGCCTTACGAGCAGCCTCAATTCGTGCTTCTTCAGCTTTACGAGCTTCCTCAGCACGGCGAGCCTCTTCTGCCTTTCTAGCAGCTTCAATTCGCTGTGCTTCTAAGGCAGCTTTCGCCTCTGCTGCTCTACGAGCATCTTCTTGACGTTTTGCTTCAAGAGCTGCTTGCTCTGCTGCACGTTGTGCTTCCAAGGCAGCTTTTGCTTCTGCAGCTTTACGAGCTTCCTCGGCGCGTCTAGCTTCTAATGCTTCTTGTTCTGCTTTACGTTGTGCTTCTAAACGAGCTTTTGCTTCTGCTGCTAAACGTTCTTCTTCGGCTCTCTTAGCTTCTAAGGCCGCCTTTTCTGCCGCTCGTTGCGCTTCAAATCGAGCCTTAGCCTCAGCTGCTTTACGTGCTTCCTCAGCTTTACGAGCTGCCTCTACACGTTCTGCTTCCGCCTTACGTGCCGCTTCGATACGGGCCAACTCAGCTTTACGCACTTCTTCTGCCTTGCGAGCTTCCTCAGCTTGGCGTTCAAGCTCAGCCTTTCTAGCTGCTTCTATGCGTTTTGCCTCTTCTGCTTGTCGCATTTCTTCGACTTTCTTAGCCTCTAAAGCTGCTTTTTCTTTTGCCGCTTGCGCCTCTTGAGCCGCTTTTAATTCAGCTGCCTTGCGATCAGCTTCGGCTTTTTCTGCCATTTTACGCTCAATTTCAGCATGTTTGGCTTCTGCAGCCTTGCGTGCCATTTCTGCTTTTTCAGCAGCTAATTTAGCTTCTTCTGCTTTTTTACGAGCTAATGTTTCCTCCGCTTCTTTTGATTTTTTAAGTTGAGCTTCTTTTTTAGCTTCAGCAGCTGCTTTATCACTTAACTTTTTAGTTTCTTCATGAGCGATATTCTCTGCCTGCTTACTAGGTGTCAAAGTAGATTTTGTAGTATCTACAGTACCTTTATTGCTATCTTTACCACCTATAGGGCCTACCGGAATTTGCGTAGTCCCTTGAGTTGGATGACCTAAACTATCTTTTACATCCTTAGGAACATTAACAGCAATAGTTTGATGTTTTTGTGGATTTGCAAGAGATTCAGGAATTAACAAGAACCGTATTGGCAAGTTAGATGCCCCTGCAGGCATAAAGTTTAATGTTAATAAATCACCTGCGTTATAGTTACCCATGATGCGACTATCTAAAATAGTTCCATCCCCAAGTGCAGAGATACCATCAGCACCGCCAATATGATATGTTCGTGTATCTGTTTGACCACGGCGAGCACCTTGTTGGTGTAATGCTTTCACCGTAAAGGAACCAGAATAGGGACCACCAAGAGGGTTAAAATACAATCTAAATGGTTCATTACCCTTTGTAGGAATTTTTAGTGTATAAGATACACCATAGTTACCACGATCGCGAACAAATGCTTTATTTTGCATTTCGTCTACACCGTTGATAAACATATCTTCACGGTCATTACCGATTTCTACAAAAGCACCGCCTAATGTCGTATCAAATGGTGTAGTAACCTCCATATTACGCTTAGACCCAGTATAGGTACCACGCAACTGAATTTCATCAATAGGCAAATTTTTCGCCCAATGAGATGCATCTACAGCATCAATACCCATAGGTAGCATCATAACGCGAGCAAATACAGGCGCTTCCGTTTTAATATCTACAATCCCTGTAAATAATGCGTCTTGATATACAGGCGTTTGCTCTAAATCGCTAAATATTAGTTTACGACCTTGTGGTGGAATACTTAATGAATATAATGGTCTAGCATTAGGGCTTTCATTAAGAGGCTGTTCTAAATCTTTACGCGACAAATCACGACCAGCTGCAAAATAGTCAGGTGTAGCTACAGACTTTAACTGTCGCATTACATGGACTGTATTAGGATATGCCGTTTGATTTTCGAGAACAATAGCAATTTTATGAGGCTGATCCATTTCATTTACATGATAAAAATAGATACGGCCATTGCCATTAATTGTACCTGCACTAAGCGTACCACCTACAGGCCCTACGTATTCAGGGCTATCTGATAAGAGTAATGTATCCGTTTGAGATACCAATGTGGGTGGTAACGGAGAGAACTGAAAATATCCAATTGATTGTAAATCTATATCACGAGCCTCTACATGGCCTGTAAGAGCAGCCATGGCGGCCATAGCCGCAGCTACACAATATCTTGATTTATAAGAAAACATATATTATTACCTCTATATTTCTTCAAGCCCCATCGGGTCATATGTAAGTGCTAATGCTTCAATCTTTTTGAGACGATGGCCAATGCCCGATTTAGACAATTCACCATCCATTAACTCTTCTAGCTCTTTTAAACTCGCTTCGGGATTTCCCACCGAAGTCTTGCAACGACTCGCAATTTTTCAGGTAATTCTTCAATACCGATTTCTCTATCGATAATACGGATAGCTTTTACCTGACGTACCGCTGCATCTACAACCTTTTGTAAATTTGCAGTTTCACAATTTACTTGTCTATTGATCTGATTTCGTACAGTCTTCATAATCCGTACGTTTTCAAATTCCATAAGAGCAGATTGAGCACCCATGATTTGTAAGCAGTTCGTCACTGCATCGCCTTCTTTAAGGTATACTACATACTCTTCCTTGCGCTCCGTTAATCCAGCGTGAATGTGAAAGAGCCGTAACACATGGATAATCTCCCGTGCAAAACTTTCATTGCCCGTCATAAACTCTAGGTGATAATCACTTTGCGGTTTATTAACGGATCCTCCCCCTAGGAATGCCCCCCGTAAAAAAGCACGTCGAGACTCCATAGACTTGAGCCAACTGCGTGGAATTTGTTCAGTTACAGGCCATAGTGCAAGATCTTCTAAAGCTTGACGCCCCTCCATAGATGGCTCTACAGATAAGGTATACATATTTTTCTTACGCAAGTTTAAGCCTTGTCGTACTAATACATTAGTAGGTAATTCGTATTGTTTCTTTAAAATACCTAGCAAACGACGAGCTACCGCATTGTTAGCCGTAGCCAATCGAATTCCCACGGCACCGTTCATACCTAAAATGATGGAACCACCCATGCGCAATAAGCAGGACGCTTCAATTTTCATGGCCACATCTGCATCACTAGAGGATTCATATTGGCATAATTCATTTTTTACATCTTCTGCAAATGACATGGGTATCCTTTCTTATTAATGATCGTCTCGTTGGAGATAATATTCTAAGATATGTGGTTCTGTGTTAGATTGCATAGCACGAACAATATCCATAATGACTTTGCCTAACCGTTCTGGATCATGAACAGCTGGCTTTTTAGAACTAATCAAGGTAGCACGAATTGTACGAATACCTTTAGCTTGTAATTTTTTCGTATCTAATGCTACAGGTTCAGAACCTACAGCACTATATTGCTCAACCATTTGAATTGGCAACGGACCGTCATTAGCAAGGACGGTATCTACAATACCTTCCCCACCATGAGCAATTAAAGCCTCTACATGGTCATTTAATGTATAACCCGTGGTTTCACCTGGCTGCGTCATAACATTAGCAATATAGATTTTATTGGCCTTACTTGCTCTTACATGAGAGGCAATCTTATCGGTCAACAGATTTGGAATAATACTAGTATATAAACTACCAGGACCAAAGATGATTACATCTGCTTCATCGATGGCACGCAAAGCAGCACCTTCCGGTTTTGGTTGAGCAGGATCGCTGTAAATACGTTGAATGCGCTTTCCAGAATTCGGAATATTACTTTCACCTTCTACAATAGTACCATCAGTCATCTCCGCTACTAATTTAATGAACTCAGTAGACGACGGAATTACACGACCTCGTACACGCAACAATTTACTAGCCGCTTCAAGCGCTTCCTCCACATCGCCATCATATACTTGAGCAAGTGCTGTGATAAAGAGGTTACCAAAACTATGCCCAGATAGCTCATTTCCCCTTCAAAGCGGTAACGGAACAGGTTTTCCATAACCCCTTCTTGTTCAGCTAATGCAATCAAGCAGTTTCTCAAATCGCCAGGAGCAATCATTTTAAAATCTTGACGCAAGCGACCAGAAGAACCGCCATCATCAGCCACAGTTACAATAGCTGACAAATTTGACGTATGAGACTTCAAGCCACGCAATAAGTTTGATAACCCCGTGCCACCGCCGATAACGACGATTTTTGGGCCCTTATCAAGGCGAATATTCTGAAAAATAATATCCGATACTTTGCTATCAGGATTTGGTAATACAGCACGAATAATCGTTTTAATAACCTTACTCGTACCGATGAGCATCAGTATAGCACCGATGGATAATAGTACAAACCCTACAGCAATGAGAACATTATAATTGTAAAAGCCCGTTAAATCATAAGAAAAGGCTAGTACAATATCTTCAAGCACGGCTAACCATTGATAGTTAAACATCAATGAAATACCGATAATTAATAGACCTACACCAACACTAAACAGGGCAAGCCAACGTTTTATATTTAGGCCCGGACTTAGCCACCGGAACCATCTTTTTCGCAACATATGAACCCCTATCTAGTTACCAAGTGTTTTAATTTCATGAGGATTAAAGTCTTCTTCTACATTATTTTTCATCATATCTCGATGTTCAACAGATACACGATAGCCTTTTTCTAACAAGTGAGAATATAATGATTCTGCCATAGCAACAGATCGATGCATACCACCAGTACAGCCTACCGCTACGATAAATTGAGATTTACCTTCTTGTTCATAATTTGGTACAAGAAAATCTACCGTATCAAAGAAGCGTTTTTTAAACTCATCTGTTACTTCAAAGGAATGAATATATTCATTAACGGCCTTCACGCGACCTGTTTTATGTCGGAATTCAGGAATATAAAACGGATTTGGTAAGAAGCGTACATCCCATACCATGTCCGCATCGAGAGGAATACCATATTTAAAACCAAAGCTAACTACCGTAATAGCCATGCCATGACCTTCATCCACTTGAGTAAAGCGAGTTTTTAAATACTCTTTAAGACTAGCTGTTTTCATATTTGTAGTATCAATGATGAAGTCTGCTTTATGGCGTACAGAATTAAGAATTTGACGCTCTTTTTTGAGACCAGTCGTAATCAACCCATCTGGAGCCAATGGATGGCTCCGACGACTTTCTTTATAGCGACGAATTAATGTTTCATCAGTAGCGTCCATGAATACGATTTCAAAATCTACCTTCATATCTTTTAATCTATCAAGAGATGAAGAGAGAGCTTCAAAGAACTCACCACCACGAATATCTACCACTAAAGCTACCCGATTTGTACGCTCCCCACCTTGACGGCAAATTTCACTCAATTTTGGAATCAGCACAGGTGGAATATTGTCGATACATAAATACCCCATATCCTCTAAGGCCTGTAATACTTGAGTTTTACCAGCACCAGACATGCCAGTAACGATTAATAAACGAAAGGCTTCCATAGTTTTACTCCATTATAAAAGATTCTCTTCAATCCAGCGGGCCACACCATCTTCATTATGATGACCGCAAATTGCATGAGCTACAGATTTCACATGATCAGTAGCATTTTCAACAGCTACTGAATAACCGGTTTCACTAAGCATTGAAATATCATTCTCTGCATTGCCAAAGGATATAATATTCTCTAAACCGATATGATTATCAATAGCTAACTGTGCCAAAGCACGCCCTTTAGATACATTCGGAGCAATGATTTCTAAAAAGTCACGTTGACTACGAACTAATGTAACTACATCTCCCACCAAAGGCATTAAGATATCAATAATTCTATCAATACCTTCTACAGTATCGATAGCAATTAATTTATTAGGTTCTACTGTTAAGCTATATAAATCATCCCCTAAAAACTTCGCTTTAGCACCTGTTTGGGTTTCATAGAGATCGGACTGCCATGTTTTATGGTGGCATAATAAGTGATCATCCACATAGGATTGAATGTGCCAATCGTATTGTTTAGCTAAATCAAAAATACGACGTACAGCTTGAATAGAAACAGGCTGCTCAAAAAGCTTACGCCCCGTCTCTAATTCTTGAATAAGACCCCCTGAAAACAAAATCATCGGTACATTACCAAGCTGTAAAGCCAAGCCAATAGGCTTAGCCGTCTGGTACATGCGCCCCGTAGCTATAGTGATGGCAATCCCTTTTTATGCAGCCTTTGTAATACATCTACAGTATAGTCAGATACAGTATTATCGCTGCGTACCAAGGTTTCATCACAATCGATAGCCACCATTTTAATATGAGAAAAAGAAGGGTTCATATTTACCTCCTTTATAGGAAAATCTAATACTCTTTATTATACCATTTATAGCACTTATATACATAGAAATAACCTAGTTTCACGTCAATAAACTTAATATGTATCTATTATTTAACCTTACTAATAAATAAACCCCAAAATTGTTTTACGTACATCATGAGTATCAAAAGGTTAAACATAAATAGCACAATAAAAAGCCTTATATATCAATTTCACATAGACCTATATATTTTACGCACAAAAAAGAGACTCCCGAAGGAGTCTCTTTTGTATTGATAACTATCAAATTAGAATTTGTAGTTAAGGTCTGCACGGTAGAAGTCAGATTTGTCGTTACCGTTTTGGTCTTTCCAGTCGAAACCGTAGTAAGCGGACAAGCCAACGTTGTTTTGCAATGCGTAGTCAACAGTTGCCATCCAACCTTTAGCATCAGTAGTGTAGATGTGGTTCCAAGTAGTATCTACGATTGGAGCATTAGCTTTTGCATTGAAGTATTGACCTTTTACGCCCCAAGTACCTTGTTTTTTGATGTTGTAGTTACCGAAACCAACGCCTGCAGTCCAAGCTTGAGATTCGTCAAGGTTGGAAGCTTTCAACCATTCGCCGCCTACCCAAACTTTGTCGAAGTTAGCGTCAGCGTTGAAGCCGTAGATGTTTTTAACACCAGAGTCTTGGTTTACGCGATCGTAGAAACCACCAACCATAGTGTGTTTACCTACTTTACCGTTAAGGTTAACAAGTACGTTAGTTACGTTTTGATCTTTTGTATAGCCTTCTGCTGCACCAGATACTGCGTAACCGTAAGCTACTTGAGCGTTAACTTTGTCATTACCAGCGTTGAATTGAACACCGTCGAATGTGCCATCGAATGCAAGGCCGCCACCAGCTACTTGACCGAAACGACCAGCTTTCAAGGATACGCGTTCACCAAATTTATGGTTAACATATGCGCGGTCAACAGACACACCTACGTTAGAACCATTACGGGAATCACCTAATTCGAAGTTTTTGGAAGCTACACGAACTACTGCGTCTGTACGATCGTTAACTTTTGCGTTGAATTGCAAACGTGCACGAGCGTCGAATTTAGATTTTTCATGTTCAGCATCACGGTAACGAAGACGAGCATCACCAGTAACTTTTACGTTACCTACACGGTCTTCCAAGCGAGCTACACGAACGCCCAAGTTGTTCAATTCGTTGGAGAATTCATCAGCCAAACGGTTGATCATAGCTTGTTGTTCAGCGTTAGCGCGGTCTTGGTTAGCCATAGCTTTAGCTACCATTTGAGCCATTTCGTAACGAGTGATGTTGTTTTGGCCTTTGAAAGTGCCATCTGGGTAACCGTTAACGATACCAGCGTTTGCCAATTGGGAAACTGCTTGGTATGCCCAAGAATCTGGAGTTACGTCGGAGAATGGGTTAGCTGCGAATGCAGTAGTTACACCCAAAACTGCTGTTGCTGCGAAGATTGCTGCGAATTGTTTTTTCATAGTTGAATTCCTTCTTTCTGAAAAAAATAGAAATATAAAATGTTACAAGTTATAACATTCACATTCTACTCCGTTCTTCAGATTAAGAATTTCTGGGAGTGTCCACGTTTCCTCGCCATATTCTACATCGAAGTTCTTCGTTTCATGTGTTTGTTATCTCTTGTACGGTGATATTAGCATAACCAAATTTTCGTGTAAACCCTTTTTTTCTCATTTTTCATTCTCATTATAAAAATTTTTATAATTTAAAAATGCCTTCAAATTTAGATAATATCTAGTTTTTATGAGGCATAATTTTTTTCAATAAATTTATTAAATTTATCTGTTTTTTTAGCTTAAATGAGATTATTTATCACTGTTATTATTAAGTAATACTAATTAATAAATGTATCATTAATAATCTATTAAAGGTTTTTATGCAAAACGATTCATAAATACCTCATACAATATATTGTGTCAACAATACTGTGAACTACTAATTTATTCGATACTCTAACTCTACTTATATATATATTTATTTTTACTATATATATACTATTATATACAAAAGATAATAAATAGATTTTTTATACAACAAAAAAAGACTTCCTAAGAAGTCTTTTTTTGTTTGTGAGGGAATTAGAATTTGTAGTTTAATTCTGCACGGTAGAAATCGGAGAGATCATTACCGCTTTGGTCTTTAGAGTTGAAACCATAACCAGCAGATAAGCCTACGTTATCTTGTACTGCGTAGTCTACGCTAGCCATGTAACCTTTGTAACCATTAGATGTATTTGTTAAGTCATATGCTTGATCCCAAGTGGAGCTTACGATTGGAGCGTTAGCTTTTTGGTTGAAGTATTGACCTTTTACATCCCATGTACCTTTTTTAGCGATGTCGTAGTTGCCATAACCAACACCGGCTGTCCAAGCTTGGGAGTCATTTACGTTGGATGCTTTCAACCATTCACCACCAACCCATACTTTATCTTTACGGAAGTCCGCATTGAAGCCGTATACGTCTTGGCTATCGGAAGTTACTGTAGAACCGTTGTGGTTCAAGTTGCCGCTAGATAATTTAGAGTAGAAGCCACCAACTGTAGATTCTTGACCAACTTTACCTTTAAGGCCTACATAAGCTACGGAAGGGTTATCAGATTTGGAGTTGCCTGCAGCAGCGCCGTCTACCATGTAACCGTAAGCACCTTGTACTTGAACTTTATCATTGCCTACATTCAATTGAGCACCGTCGAATGTATCATCGTACATTAAACCGCTACCAATTGTTTGTTGGAAACGACCACCTTTAGCGGATACGCGGTTACCAAACTTATGATCTACATAAGCACGATCGATTTTTGCATCAGCGCCTTTTGTAGAATCACCAAATTCATAGTTACCTTTCACACGAACAACTGCTTCAGTTTTATCGTTTACTTTAGCATTGAATTGTACACGTGCACGGCCATCTGTTAAGGATTTGCTATTAGCTTTGTAAACGCCTTTATCTTCAGAGCCTTGGTAACGGATACGAGCATCACCAGTTACTTTTACATTACCAACGCGGTCTTCCAAGCGAGATACGCGAACACCTAAATTGTTCAACTCGTTAGAGAACTCATCAGCTAAGCGGTTAATCATTGCTTGTTGTTCTGCGTTAGCGCGGTCTTGGTTAGCCATTGCTTTAGCTACCATTTGAGCCATTTCGTAACGTGTGATGTTGTTTTGGCCTTTGAAAGTGCCATCTGGGTAACCATTAACGATACCAGATTGTGCTAATTGGGATACTGCTTGGTATGCCCAGCTATCTGGAGTTACATCGGAGAATGGGTTTGCAGCGAACGCTGTCGTTACACCTAATACTGCTGTTGCTGCTAAAATTGTAGCAAATTGTTTTTTCATAATGAATTCCTTCTTTCTTTTCATATAAGAATATATATTCGCAGAAGACATTCACTACATATGTAGTATCACTATGAAAGATCTATTAGGAGTGTCCACGTTTCCTCTACTAATTATCTATCTTAGATCAACCACTTTGTGGTGTCGTCCTTCTGTGATGTGAATATACCACTACCTAAAAAGTTTGTAAAGCATTTTTATACAACTAAATTTGATGAAAGTTTCATTCATGAATAAAAAAATAATCTCATAAACATAGGTTTTTTTACTGTATTTCTTAAAATTAAATTTTACACAATTTCATTTCTTAAACTTATTTTTTTCTGCTTTTTTCATCTAATCACCACTCATCATTAATTAATTTTTTTCTAATTTATTTGTATTGCAATAAATACTTTCTATTTATAAATGTACGGTTCAATGCTTTTATTTAATATATTTTCTTCTTTTCAAATCATTAATCTACTTTATATAACGTTATATACTAATGCATACTACTAGAAACCATTTACAATGTTGTAAGGCCATCGTAATTTTAACAAAAAAGCCTATCTACAATATTATTTGATATGTACCCCCTTTACTGGTTGTCCAGTAAAGGGGGTACATATCAATTACATCAATAGATAGGCTTTTACCATTATTAAATTGCGTAGGATACAAATCCTAAAATATGATCTACAGGTACAGGACCGATAAAACGACTATCGCTAGAGTGATTTCGATTATCCCCCATTACAAATACATGCCCCTCTGGGACTGTTACAGGCGTAGAACGAGTAAAGTTCATTTTAGGATCTTTAGTATATGGCTCTTGTAGTTGTTCCCCATTACGCCATACGTGACCATCTTTAAACTCTAATACATCACCAGGGCGACCGATAACGCGTTTTACCCATACATCATTAGTTTGAGCAGCTTTATTAAAAACAGATGCGTAATTCATCAATGGCTCTTTCACATCATCTACCCAAGTACGAGCACGATTGACACGGCTATCGATGATAACAATTTGACCGTAATCTGGCATTTCATTCATGATATGGTGCCATTTTGTAACGATTAAATATTGGCCATTGTGCAATGTATCATCCATAGATTCACCAGATACACGTGTTGGTTGAATCAAAAAGATGTGAATTACCATAGCAATAATCAACGCTAACACGATGGCATAAATCCAATCTAGAATTTCTTTTATTATTGTATTACTTAATTTATTACTCATATTATCCCCTTAATGACCACCTTTTGTAAATCTTCCACCAAAGACATCATGTACGTCTTGAATGGTAATAAACGCAGCTGGATCGACTTCATAAACGGTATCCTTTAATCTTGTAATCTCAAGACGTGTTACTACAGAGTATAATATATGCTTCGGTTGTTTTAAATAACCACCTTCACCATACATAATTGTAACACCGCGGTTAAGATTAGCATTTAATGCATCTGCAATATCTTTAGAGTTATCCGCATCAGTAATAATCATAACACCTTTAGATTCTTCAAGACCTGTAATGGTTACATCAATCATCTTATAGGCAATGAAATAAGCAATTAAAGAATACATTGCACTATTCCAGCTATAGACAAAGCCGGCTGCCCCAAGAATGATTAAGTTCATAGCCATTACGATTTCACCTACAGAGAAAGTAGACTTCTTATCCCAAATAATAGCTACGATTTCAGAGCCATCTAAAGAGCCACCATTACGAATAATAAGACCCACACCAATACCTAAGATTATACCACCAAAGATAGAACCTAAAAATGGATCTGTCGTAATAGGTGTAAAATCATGAGCAAAGTTAGAGAATATAGCCATCCAGACAATGGAAAACAATGTAGATAAAGTAAACCCTTTACCAATTGCTTTATATCCTAAATACAAGAATGGTAAATTGATAAGTACTACGAAAATACTAAAGGATATACCAGATAATTCCGCAGCCATCAACGAAATACCAACTACACCACCGTCGATGATGCTATTGGGTACTAAAAATAAATCTAAGCCCACCGTATAGATAAAGGCCCCTAAAATCATCATTACACAACGCATAATAAGGTTTGACCAGTTACGCGTTGAAGTCTCACTTGTCATGTACTTCTCCTTTTCCGTATAACTGCTCCATAGCATGTAATCGTTTTTCTTCTAACTCACTAGAGCTTATCGTCGCTTCTTTTACTTCGATTTTACTTTGAGCCAACTGCTTTGTATAGCGTAAGCCAATTACAAGCGCCGTTAAATCATCTACAGGTTCAGGTGGAAACTGCATAGATGTAGGAAGAAACTTGCGCCATCCTGTAGGTGGATTGTATTTCCAATATAATTTACGCGCCTCTTCTGTACTATGAGATTCATCGATTAGCTTGTAGTGATTTTATGATTACGTCCAATTTGTTGAAGAGATGGATATAAATGTTTATGATTCGTACCATTTCCACATACAATATGAACGATTCCATAATATTCTGTTAGTAGACGTTCAATATCATCATTGAAGGTCTTCGTAGAAATAATGTTGCGACATACCATAGATCCATCAGGTGTTACAATAGCAACACCTGTTTTTTCATTACCTGGGTCTACTGCCAAAATATATGTATTTTCAGTCATTTAACTATCCTCTTTGTAAATACAGTAGTTATATTTTAACATAAAAAGAAGGTCTTATGTAAAAATTTACATAAGACCTTCTCTACTATAATGTATGAAACCAACATACTTATATTAATTTGTTTGCATTTTTACCCTATCATTTAGAGCAGGCATTTGAGTAATACGCAATTTAAGATGTACAGGACCAGAAGAATACGTATCGCCATCTACATAAGCCTCTACATGAACCTTGCCATGCATTGTGCTGACACGCCTAATGGCAGTAAATAAATCATCGCCTGGTATGGTCCCAATATCCCCAGATAAAGAGTCAGGTATAATACCTTTGGCTTTTGCTTTTTCATTTACTTGTTTTAAGAATTGAAGCATAGAGGATTGAGCATTGCTACCACCATCCATAACAGTAGAGTGAATAACTTCATTGTTCTTATAGATAAACTGTTGTGGATACACTTGGATAAGCGCTACTGCAGGTTCACCAGAAATAATATTTCCTGCCGCTACAACTTGAACAACCATTGGTGTCTTAGAGTCGATTAACTTTGAGTAGCCACCTCAATATTTTGACGATCAACATAGACTACAGCTTGACCTTGGTCTTCTATACCAAGACGGCGCAAGACTAACTGATTAGTATCATCAATAATATGCTTGATAGTCGCATTACTATCTTCAGCACTCAATCCAGGACGAACAACAGCTTGGGCTAATAATTGATCTACTTGGAATAGTATTGTCCCTTCCCGTAGATGAATAATGCCATTTTGCAATTGTTCTTGTGTATTTTGTAGCTCTTTTATATGGGCTTCCATCTTAGCTCGAGTAGCCTCAAGATCAGCTAACTTTTTAGATACCTCTGCATAAGATGATTGTAGCGATGCAAGTTCTGCTTCAGTAGCATCCTTAGCTGCTTGAGCACTAGCTAATTCAGCTTTTGTAGCTTCTACTTCGCGACGAATTTGTTCTATCTCGGCCATTCGCTCCTCAAGCTCTTGCTTATTTTGTTCAAGCAAAGCTTTACCACGGATAAGCTCTTGTGTCTTTGCAGCAACCTCTTCATTAAGATGTTTCATATCCGCTCGTAATTGGTCCATACCAAACAGTGCAGTTCGCACACTTTGAGATGTAAAGGATAAAACACCTACTGTAGCAGCAGCAACTAGTAGACCCGTTACAATAGTAACAATAATCGATGTATGCTTAGGTCGCAATCCAAAGAGGGACATGCGACGCTTACCAACTTTGGTGCCTAACTTATCTCCCATGTAGGCTATTAGACCACCCATAAGGGCAATAATTATTAAGATTTTAACACCTACTACCATCGAGTCCCTCCTTTCATAAGATTACAATAGTCAAATCAATTATAAAACTAGATTTCCTAATTCTAGTTTATCTCTTTATCCCAGGTTACTTCGATACGCGCCAATTTAAATATAAGCCTGCGATGATACCTAATGTATCAGGTATTAATGCAGCTAATACAGTTGGCAGCGCTCCGCCTTTACCTAAAGCACCGGCAAATGTCATTACACCATAGTAGATAAAGATGATTAGAATACTAATACCAAAACCGATTGATGAGCTAGAACGTTGTTTTTGAAGTCCTAGTGGTGCACCTACTAAGGCAAAGACAAAGCTAGCAAGAGGAATTGTAAAACGTTGGTACATTTCCATTTCCAACTTATTAGCATTAGTATATGCTGCCTTATATGCTTTAATTTGATGACGCAACTCCTTAATTGTTAATTCTTCAGGTTTGCGTTGATCTTGCTGAATATCTTTTGGAGCAGATTTAATCGGTAAGGATTGTTCCTTAAACTTCATAGTTCGTTCTACACCGTCTCCAGCAGACAAGTCATAGATAATACCATTTTGCATTATCCAATACTGACCATTCCAGATAGCAGTGTCAGCATTTTCAACTTGCTGTAGTTTACCACCTTCTCCAAACTGTTGCACCGTAATCATAGACAACTGTTTAGTCTCAGCATTGTAGCTCTTTGCATACATTAATGTACCTAGCTCATCGCCATTCATCGCTTTCAACACAATGTGATTTTGTGTTTGAGGAGTCGCATTTTTCATGATTTCTTCCCGTACAATAGTTTGATACATATGGTTTGTACGAGGTACGACAAATTCATTAAATGCTACCGCACCAATAGAAATCATAAGAGCAATGATATATACTGGCATCGCAAGACGCAAGAAGCTAAGGCCACCGGCACGCATAACTACAATCTCACTAGTACTACTCAAACGACTAAAGGTCATAAGAGACGCCAAGAGTACTGACATAGGGAATGTTAAGATAACAATACTTGGTAAGGCCAAGACAAAGGCTTTCATAACAAGCAATAATGGTGCCCCATATTCAGTAATGTATTGAGCAATTCTAAATAATGTGCCTGTACCAATAAAAATACTGGTAAAAGCAAATACCCCAAATAGGAATGGGCCTACGAAGGCTTTTAAAATATATTTATCTAATAATCTCATCGTCCCTCCTATAATCTAAAGTTATCCCCTAAGTAATGTTCGCGAGCGATTGGGTCGTTTGCGATTTCATCAGGAGTACCCTCTAGGAGGATTTTGCCACTACTCAAAATATAGGCTTTGTCTACAATCCCCAATGTTTCACGCACATTGTGGTCCGTAATCAAAATACCTATACCTCGATTTTTAACATGTAAAATAATTTGTTGAATATCCGCTACTGCAATTGGATCGACACCAGCAAAGGGTTCGTCCAAAAGGATGAAGTTAGGTTCTAGTGCAAGACAACGAGCAATTTCTACACGACGTCGTTCACCACCAGATAATTGCATCCCCATGCGATCACGAACATGACCGATATGGAATTCATCAATTAACGACTCCACAATAGCCTCAATCTCATCAGATGTTTTCGTCGTAGTCTGTAGCATAGCACGAATATTATCCTCTACAGACATAGATCTAAAGATTGATGCCTCTTGTGGTAGGTATCCAATACCTTCAGCAGCCCGTTTATACATAGGGATATTTGTAATATCCTTGCCATCAACGGTAATGATGCCCGAGCTTGGTCTTTCAATACCTACAATCATATAGAATGACGTAGTTTTACCGGCCCCATTAGGACCTAATAGACCTACAACTTGCCCTTTATCAACGCGTAGACTTACCCCATCTACAACGTTTCTCCCGCTAAAGGTTTTAACTAAGTTTTTGGTTTCTATATACATATACTATCCTTATTTATTCGGAACAATGATGAGCGTACTACGTCCACCTAATGTTTCAGCAGAATCATCAGCTAGACGAATTCTAAGCTCTGGCGCATTTAGCACATTGCCATTTTGAACGGCATGAGCAGAACCAGATAAGAGTACAACACCATCATTTTGGTTAGGTGTTTGTGTGTATGTAGCTCGGTCTGCAGAACCAGATACATTTCTTTCAGGATTATTGAAAGTTACATTACCTTGTGCTACTGCACGAATCTCCTGCAGCCAACCTTCTACTTGATCACCTGTCAATGTTGTACCTTCGGCAATCAATCGAGCATTACCACTAACGAGACCATATTCGGAATCAGTACTATATTCCACACTGTCACCAAAAATTTGGCGGTCACCACGTTGTAAATGAACACCACCATTAGCAGTAAATTTATTATTGTTGTAACTATGAACTGATTGCGCAGACATAGCCATATCAGAACCAATCAAAGATACACCACCTTCAAGACTTGCTTCTTGAGTTTTTGTGTTGTACCAACCATTGGCACCAGTCATAGTTTTATCCGCTTGAGTAATAACAACATTACCTGTTGCATCAGCACGACCTGTATTGCCATCATAAGACAATGTATCAGCGCTAATAGTCAACGGATCATTTGCAGCCCAAGCTGTAACAGATGCTGTCATGAGTACAGCCAAAATAGCCATACCAATCTGTTTTTTCTTATTCATCATATTTCCCCTCAATTACTTCTTCGTTAATTTTGCGTTGCCAATGGCTTTAATAATTTTCAAAGACATATTACCTTCAAGCTTATCGCCTGTAAGAGTTACATCCTTACTGTTATAAGTAAAAGCCGACTTAGATGTCAACATTTTCGTTTTGTTATCAAAGTGAAGGGCTTCTGTTTTAAATTCTGCACCTTCCGTATTGGTAGCTGTAACACCTTGGTCGATATCAAGAGAATTGCGGTCACCCGTCAATACAGCATGAGGAGCTGTAATAGTAGTAGTCACATCATCTTGATAGAAAAGACCCTTCAAGTTTGTCAAAACAATGGCCTTTGTCCGTGGGTCATATTCAATCTTTTCGGCTGATAAAGCCCACACTAATTTGCCATCTTTCTCCTCTTGTAGGTCAGCGCCTTGGAAATTAACGAGTTGACCACTCGGATTTTGAGTAGTAGTAACCTCATTAGAGTCTTTCATAATGTATACGATAAGACCAATTAAAGCCAACACTATAGCGGCCACAATGGCAATTAATTTTTTATTGTTTTTCATGTGCCCTCTCCCGTGCAGCTATCTTCTTATCATAATCAATAATTTGATCCATCTTAGTCATCCAGCGATGTTGGAACCAAAGCCATTCATCTGGATGCTGGCGGATGAAGTCTTCAGTAACGCGTACACATTCCTCAGTTAAACGATACATATCTGCATCTTCATCACCAGTTTCAATATAATGCAATGCTGGTAAAATGTGAACAATATGCCCACCTTCAGGCTTGCGAGATGCAAAAATCGGAACTACAGGCGAACCAAATTTCTTCGCAAATGTAGCTGGCCCAATAACCGCTGAGGAGTCTTGACCTAAAAACGGAACCGGTAAACCATGTATATATCCATCTTGGTCAGCTAAGAAGCCAAGCAGTTTTTTCTTCTTTAAGGCCTTTGCAGCGGAAACGATTTCGTTGCCACCACTTGCAAATACATCAAGTCCTACCATCTCACGATACTCATTCATAAGACGTGTAAATTGAGCATTTGGTTGTTTCTTAACAATTGTAGTAGATGGGTATCCATGAGCCGCCATAGCAGCGCCCATCCATTCCCAATTCCCTACATGTCCAGTAAGAACAATAACACCTTTATCTTCTGCGATGGCTTCTTCTAAATATTCGACACCACGCATTTCAATATGTTCATCGATAAAGGATTTCGTCAGGTTTGGCATGTACAATACTTCCATAACACTACGGCCAAGGTTTTTGAACAACTTATCAATGAGTTGTTCTGCCTCTTGATCATTCATGTTCATGCCAATTTTGATATTTTTAATACCTCTAAGTTTTTGCTTCTTCGCTATTAGCCCATATACAGGACCTAAACTAGCGCCTATGAGCAAAATGAGCTTGTACGGCAGTCGGCAAACAAGCCAGCTAATGCCTTTAACTAAATGGTATTGCCATTCGTTATTCATTCTGCCCACCTCCTTTATTGTCCATGAGCATGGGCCTCTCGTGCATAATCTGCTACGACAGTTTCCCATAATCCTTGATTCTTCAAGATATACTCTACAGCTTCTCTTACGGCACCTTGACCGCCATTAACAGTAGAAATAAATTTTTGCTAATTGTTTTTACCTCTGGTACCGCATTATTTGGCGCCATTGGTAAACCAACTATTTGAAGAGCCCCCAAATCATTGAGGTCATCTCCCATGTATGCAATCGTCTCTAAGTCGATTTGATGTTCTGTACAGAGAGTTCTTAATGCTTCTGTTTTATTAGCATGGCCCATAAGAAGTGCATCAAAGTGAAGCTCCTTAGCACGACGCTCAACCATCGGGGAAATGCGAGCTGTAATAATGGCGAGTTTAATCCCTGATTTACGAGCCGCTGTTAAACCTAAGCCATCTTTTACAGAAAAAGATTTCAGCTCTTCTCCACTCGATGTATAAACGAGAGATCCATCAGATAAAACGCCATCCACATCGAGAACAATCCATTGAATATTCATTATACAATGCCTCTACGCAATAAATCCGTAATATGAACAATGCCAAGACATACATTATTACCATCTACAACAGGTAGTACAGTAATTGGACGTGGTTGATTTTTCTCCATCAAATGAAGAGCTTCAGCAGCCAGTTTGTCCTTAGTAATTGTGCGAGGCATAGCAGTCATCATATCCTCTACAGGCCATTCTAAGAAATTACTGCCAGAATCAAGACCGCGGCGGACATCACCATCAGTAACAAGACCTAATAAGTGACCTTCTTCATCGATTACATTAGTAGCGCCCAATCCTTTTTCTGTCATTACAAAGAGTGCATCTCGAACAGTAGCACCTTTAAATACAGTAGGATTATCTTCACCACCGTGCATGATATTTTCCACAGTCAGCAATAGCTTGCGACCTAAAGAACCACCTGGATGGAATACAGCAAAGTTTTCCGGTGTAAAATGATGGCGCTCTAATAAGCATACAGCTAATGCATCTCCTAGCGCCAACGCAACTGTAGTACTTGTAGTAGGCGCTAATCCTAGTGGACAGGCTTCACGTTCTACTTCAGCCAGCAATACGATGTCGGAATTTTTAGCTAATGTAGACTCCGGTTTCCCTACAACGCAGATTAATTTTGCACCTATGCGACGCAAGGAAGGCAAAATACTAATGATTTCACCAGTTTCACCGCTATTAGAAAAGGCTAATACTACGTCATCTTCTGTAATCATACCGAGATCACCATGTACGCCTTCACCAGGATGCATGAATAATGCTGGGAGTCCCTGTACTTGCCAAGGTAGCCGCAATTTTACGGCCAATATGACCAGATTTACCCATTCCCTGTACATACTACACGACCCTTACAAGCCAAAATCATATTTACAGCATTTACAAAGTTGTGATCCAAACGAGAACTCAATTCTTCTATAGCACGAGCTTCCTCATGAAGCACTTGTGCAGCTTGTTCTAAAATAGTCACAAATACCGCCCCTAACCTTTTTACGATTTTATCAATAGCTACTAGATCGCGAAGCATAGCTTCGAATTGATCTAAATACAACATGTTTGGACCATCGGATAATGCTTCCTCTGGATTGTCATGCACTTCAAAGAACAAGCCATCTACGCCACTAGCTACAGCTGCGCGAGCCAAGTTAGGTACAAATTCTCGATTACCGCTAGATTTAGTACCTGCACCGCCTGGTAATTGAACACTGTGAGTCGCATCAAAGATTACAGGATAGTCGAAAGAGCGCATGATTGGGAAGGATCTCATATCTACTACGAGGTTGTTATAGCCAAAGCTAAAACCACGTTCTGTAAGCATAAGATTTTCATTACCTGTTTCTTTCATTTTATTAAGAACATTTTCCATGTCCTTAGGCGCCATAAATTGGCCTTTTTTTACATTTACGCATTTACCAGTTTTAGCGGCCCCGTAGACAAGGTCTGTTTGGCGGCATAAGAAAGCTGGAATTTGAAGAATATCTAATACTTCAGCAGCAGGCTCTATTTGCTCAATAGAGTGAATATCACTTACAACTGGTACGTTGAGTTCCTTCTTAATAGAAGCGAGCATTTTTAAACCTTCTTCTAAACCTGGGCCACGGAAGGAACCAAAGCTAGAACGATTAGCTTTATCGAAAGATGCTTTAAAGATGTATGGAACACCTAAACGCTGACAGATCTCTTTTGTACGTTTACCAATGGCTAATGTGCGATCATAGTCCTCGATAACACATGGTCCAGCAAGAACGAATAAGCCTTTGCCACCGCCTACTGTAATATCTTTAATTTGAACTGTTTTCATTTATTTCTCCTCTTGCTCGTAAATTGCATTTACACGAGCTAAGTCTTCCGGTGTGTCTACACCGATAAATCGTTTATCTGTAAGAATAACACGAATAGTATAGCCATTTTCAAGAGCGCGTAATTGCTCTAACGATTCTGTTTGCTCCGCAGCAGTTGGCTCCATCTTAGCGTAATTTAATAAGAAATCTCTACGATACGCATAGATACCAATATGTTTTAATGGAGTTCGCCCGAAATCATGGCGAGGATAGGGAATTAAAGATCTTGAAAAATACATCGCATCATTGCGATTATTTAAAATAACCTTTACCGCTGACGGTTCATCGTATTCCTCCTCTAATAAAGGAGTGGCTACGGTAGCCATTTGTAAGTTTGGATCCTCTTCAAATAGATGGGCCAAGTCATCAATAAGGTTTGGCTCAATCATAGGCTCATCACCTTGGACATTGATAACTACATCTAAGTCAGTATAATGACTAGCAACCTCTGCTAATCGATCAGTCCCTGTCGGATGATTAGGGTCTGTCATCATAACAGTTCCCCCAAATTGTTGAACTGCAGAATAAACGCGGTCATCATCAGTAGCAACAATAGTACATTCCGTTTTTGTTGCTTGAGACACCCTATCGTAAACACGTTCAATCATCGGCTTTCCTGCAATATCAGCTAATGGTTTACCAGGTAATCTAGTAGAACCATAACGGGCAGGAATGACACATCCAAACTTCACAATAAAACCCCATTTCTGTTATTCGTGTATCTTATTATTATACACTAAATCTCTAAATTTTCTATGAATTCTTGTTTTCCAGAAATAAACTCAATCCCTATAGATAGCACTAGAATCGGTATTTTCAAGTCTTCGATTGCATGCAATTGACTCAACTTCACCGCATCCTTTTCTGTAATGCAAATTGCATCAGCTTGATGAGCAAACGCTTCTTTCCAAATGTCTACTACATCATCATTAGTGAAGTCGTGGTGATCACCAAACGGTCAAGTATGAACCACATTATATCCTACATCAGTCAAAGTTTGCGTAAAGGAGTGTGGATTACCTATACCACTAACTGCCATAATACGCTGATCCTTATAGGAGTCTACAGGAGCACCAGCAGTACCATTAGCCCACTCATCCAAGGTATACATAAATTGAGGTTTATGTGTAGTTTCATAGACAGGTATATTGGGAACCAGCTGAGATAAGCGCTTACGAACACCCGACACAATACCTGGTGCCACTTGATCTACCTTCGTAAGGACAATGATATGAGCCCGTTGTAAACCACTAAGTGGTTCACGCAATAAACCACGTGGTAATACATGGTCATAGCCAAACGGATTAGACGCATCGATAAGCACGATATCAATATCTCTAGCTAATGCGCGATGTTGAAATCCATCATCCATTACAAGGCAATCAGCTCCGAGTTCATTAATAGCAATCTCAGCTGATTTTGATCGTTCACGACCGATGATAACATTAGATTTTTGCAAAACCTTTGCAAGTAGCCAAGCTTCATCACCACTAATAGTTGGTTCTACAAGCATTGTGCCGTCTTTAGAAATAATGATATTCTTCTTGTTATCTTCTGCTCGATAACCACGACTAAGAACCGTAGGATGAAGGCCCTTTTGGGTGAGTACATCACAGATAAATCGTACCATCGGTGTTTTACCAGTACCACCAGCCGTAATATTACCAACACTGATAACAGGTACTGTAACTTTTGTAACGCCTTTGCCTTCATCAAATTTAGCATTGCGCATGGATACAGCCTTCTCATAACCTTTACTTAAAAAGCCTAAGCTAGAACGAGCTATATCACCTAATATGGATTGATTTTCACCACTAACTATGGATTTGAATAATGCTTCCCCACTCATAGGTGATCCCTCCGATTATGTAATATGATAGAGTAATGAAACGAATTATATAGTCTTACGGAATAATTTGATGTTTTTCAAATAACAAACGTAATTCTTGTGTATTACGTTGTGTAGCACCACGGTTTTCTTGAATGATTTCAAGACAATGTCGGCCCATTTCTTCCGCTAGTGCCTTATCTTTACATAGGCGTAAAACCATAGTTGTTAAGGCCTTGCCATTTCACTTGTTCACAAGCTCCGCGAGAATTTAACAGTGCGAAGATTTCTTTAAAGTTAAACATATGTGGGCCAACTAAAATTGGCTTACCATGTGCAGCAGGTTCCAAAATATTATGGCCCCCAGTCTTCACAAGAGAACCCCCTACAAAGATGATATCCCCTAGGCTATAAAGACGACCGAGCTCACCGATGGTATCCAAGATAACAACAGGAATCCCTTCATGCACAGGTTCTTTCATATCACTACGGCAAATTGCACTCAGTTCATAACGTTTGGCAAGATTTTGTATGTCATGGCCGCGATAGATTTCACGAGGTGCAATTAATAATCGAGCTTGTGGATATTCTTTTAAAACTTGTATGAAAGTTTCAAAAATAGTCTCTTCTTCGCCCTTATGTGTACTGCCTGCGATGATGATTGGATGATTGTTACCAAAGCCAAATTCATCAAGTAGTGCTTGTTTTTCTTCGTCTGATACAGTGGCATAAGTTTGATCGTACTTCATATTGCCTGTTACTGTAATATCTGGTGTATGAGCACCTAAACATTCAATATGAGCCGCATCAAATTTAGATTGCATGCAGAAACGCTCGATAGAACGCAACATTTCGCGGGTGAAAGCGCTAATATACTTGTAGCGTTTCATACTGCGGTCAGAAATACGACCGTTAACCATCATAACCGGAATATTTTCCGATTGAGCAATACGCAAGAAGTTAGGCCAGATTTCAGTTTCTACAAGCAAAATAGTAATTGGCTTGATAATGTGCAAAATTTTGCGAGTTAAATATGGCAAATCTAAAGGGAAGAAAATAATTCCTTCTGCCTCAGGAATGATTCGATGTGCCATAGCATGCCCAGTTGCAGTAACAACAGACACAACTACGACAGCTTCAGGAAATTCCTTTTTAACCTCTTTTACCAATGGACTAGTAGCCACAATTTCCCCTACAGAAGCAGCGTGAATCCAAATGGCACGGCGTCCTTCAATTTCTTTAATAGTGAGGCTGGCATATAGCCTGCACTCTGTTTAATACGCTCATAGAAACCTTCTTCAAAGGCGAGTCGGTATAAAATAACCGGTATCAAGCCAATCCAATAGATTATGAGCAATACATTATATATCCAGTACATGGTTATCCTTTGTGGGAGAATTGAACGGAATAGAGATGGTTGTACAATCCGCCGTCAACAGCTAATAGCTCTTGGTGAGTCCCCTGCTCTACCAAGCGACCTTGATTAAGTACAACAATTTGATTAGCATTTTGAACAGTGCTCAATCGATGGGCAATAACAAATGCTGTACGCCCTTTCATGAGGCGATCGAGTGCCTCTTGTACAAGTTTTTCACTCTCTGTATCTAATGCAGATGTAGCTTCATCTAAAATTAGAATACGAGGATCTTTTAAAATAGCTCGTGCAATAGCAACGCGTTGACGCTGACCACCAGATAAGGAGCTGCCTCGTTCGCCTACGATAGTATCGAGGCCACCAGGCATCTTTTCAACGAATTCAAGCACATTAGCAGCCTTAGCCGCCTCATATACCTCTTCATCAGTAGCGTCCAAACGACCATACAAGATATTCTCTTTAATAGTAGCGTTGAACAATACAGTTTCTTGTGGTACAAGGCCGATTTGCTCGCGCAAGGACTTAAAGTAACATCCTTAATATCGTAACCATCAATAGTAATGGATCCACCTGTAACATCATAGAAACGAGGTAATAAGTTTGCCAAAGTGGTCTTGCCTGCACCAGAAGGACCTACAAGGGCTACGCTTTCACCAGCCTTAACAGACAAGGTAAAGTTTTCTAGTGCCATCTTTTCTCCATCATAGGAGAAGGACACATCTTTGAACTCAACATCACCTTTAATATGCGGCATTGTAATGGCATCAGCTTTTTCTACTACATCCGTCTTAGTATCTAAAATTTCAAAAACACGGTCCGCAGCAGCCAAGGCCTTTTGAATATTACCATATACTTGGCTCAATCGTTTTACAGGATTAGACAAGTTAATAGCATAAATCAAGAATGCAATTAAAGAACCAGCCGTAATTGTGCCAGTTACTACGGAATAACCACCGTACCAAAGAATAACTGCTACAGCAATAGCCGCAGAGAACTCAACCATTGGGCTTAGTAAGCTTGTCAATTTAGTAGCCTTAATAACAGCTCTAAAGTTACGATCGTTTTCATCTTCGAAACGCTTGCGCTCAAATCTTCACGAGCGAAGGATTTCACAACTCGAATTGCACTAATAACCTCTTGTAAAAGTGCCGTAATATCAGCTACACGACCTTGTACGTCATGACCTGCTACGCGAAGCTTTTTACCAAATACATTAATAATCACCAATACCACTGGTACTGTAATAAAGGTAACGAGTGTCAATTTCCAGTCGATGAGAAGCATAGACACCAAGGAACCAATAAGTGTTACGGATTCAGTAATAAAGGAAATCAAATTATCTACAACAGCGGTTTGCAAGGCAGCAACGTCATTCGTAAGATTACTCATGATAACGCCTGTCTTGCGTCGATCAAAGTAAGATAAACTTAATTTTTGTAAATGATTAAAGATGGACTCTCGTACATCGATAATTACCCGTTGTCCAATATAAGACATATTGTAAGTTTGGCCATAAGTAGCAAAACCACGAATTAAGAAAATTAGAATGATTGCCCCTACAATAAGGTTCAACATAAACATATTCTTTTCGTCTAATACTTGGTCAACTACGTTCTTAATTAGCCAAGGTACTACCAAGTAGGCAGCAGCAGCGACAATCATGCAGAACACTGCAAAAATCATGCGCTTATAATAAGGCTTTACAAAATATAAGAGCCTAGAATAACTATTCATTACATTTCTCCTTACCGAGATCATATACAAGATGTGCTACTCGTTTTACAGCACCAGGCTCGCCTAATTTATGATGTACCTCACGTAATTCACTACGCATAGCTTCATTCTTTTCTACATCACTAATGAGTGGTTCTACTAAGGATACAATCGCCTCTGGTGTAACAGCATCTTGCAATAATTCAGGGATTACTTCTTTACCAGCCACGATATTAGGTAATCCTACATGTGTTACATTGACCACCATCTTACCAATACCATACGTTATAGGGAGATACGCGATACAATAATACAGTTGGCAATTCCATCATAGCCGTTTCCAACGTAGCAGTTCCTGATGCGGCAAGGCACACATCGCAAATTTGCATCAAATCATATGTATGGTCTTCTGTAATAGTAACAGGCACCTTATGAGCATCTATGAAAGTTTCTAACTCACTGCGATCGATGGTGTGTGCACGAGGCAAAAAGAATTGAATGTCTTCATGGTTTGCCATCAATTGCTCACCACTTTAACATCGTGTCAAGTAAAGATAAAACCTCTTGCTTGCGACTACCAGGCATGAGCAGTACCTTTTTAGCGTCTTTACGAGCCCCAAAGTATTCTTCTGCCTCCTCTTTAGTCATCGTAGGATGTACGATATCTAATAAGGGATGGCCCACGAACTCTACATCGCATTTATATTTGCGATATGCTTCAGCTTCAAAGGGAAATATAGATGCAACCTTTGTTACATACTTGCGAATCGTATTACCACGACTGCTGTGCCAGGCCCAAATCGTAGGCGCAATATAATAAAGAACGGGAATCCCCAATTCATGTGCTACAGCAGCAAGTTTCATATTAAACCCAGGATAATCTACACAAACGAGGATATCCGGTTTTTCCTTCATCATGACGCGTTTTAAGTACGTCCGTAACTTAAAAAATTTTGGTAATGATTTTACAATTTCAACAATACCAATGACGCCAAGGTTTTTAATGTCATATACAATGCGAACACCAGCGCGTTCCATCAAGGTGCCGCCCATACCAAACATGTCTACAGAAGGATCAATTTCTCTCAATGCATTGGCAACACTTGCCGCATGAGTATCGCCGGATGCTTCACCGGCAGAAAACATGACTTTCATTATGCATCCTTTCTGGAATTTACAAATTCTTGGTCTACAGCACAAATAACAATACCGTGACGATTGGCCATATCAAGAACATCTTGTTGTTGTACAAAAATAGTCTTTTCCGCTTCAACAGCGAGCACTTTACAGCCACTGTCAATCATAGACATCAATGTCTTTATACCGACTGCAGGTACATCAAAGCGCACATCTTGATTTGGTTTTTCTGTTTTTACTACAACAGCCTCACCACGACCAAGCTCACCACCGCGCAAAATACACTTATCAGTACCCTCAATGGCTTCAATGGCCATCGCCGCTTTGTGTTTAACAACAACAGTTTGCCCAATATCAAGGCCGCCCATTTGTTTCGCTAATTCAAAGCCAAAGCATATATCTGCCCATTGTTCTTCTGTTGGCTGTGCTTTTGAAAATACACCGACCTTAGGCATAAATGGTTTTAAGTATACTGTCTGATCTAATACTTTAAAGCCTTCTCTTTCAATTTCATCAACGATGGCAAGCATGATTGTATCATCCTTGCGATTTTTTAACCGTTTAAGAACACCTAGTGTTTTCAAATCGGGGAAGCTAAGCCCCTTAAAGAGTATTTCCTTAGTTACTTTGCCTAACATAGTTAACTCAACAACACCTTCATTTTTTAAGGTCTTGAAGATTTTACCTAGTTTAGCAACACTAATATCATAGAAAGCATCGGCCTCAGCTTTCAAAGCTGGGTCAATATCAGGTACCACACCGATAACAACCACTTCGTGGCCTAAAACATGAGCGGCGCGCATGAATTCTACAGGCAAAGCACCAATGCCCGCAATTAATCCTACCTTTGCCAAGACTTTACCTCCTAGATGGCTCTATGGCCTATATATCAATTAGTAATCTCAAATTTATAATGATTTGACTAGAAAAAGACATAATCATATACAATATATTGTACTATAAATAGCCACTTTTTACCATTAAAACACCACGTTTTATGCCCTTTTCTTCATCATTTTATCAGATATTTTTAGCCCACAAAAAAGACCTCGTACATAATACGAGGTCCTTAAATTTAGTCGCGACGTGTACGCATAATACCACGATCGGCATTGCGCAAGAAGCGTAATAAGTTTTCAATTTCTACGGAAGAATCAAGTTGCATTTCCATTTCTTCAATAGCTTTGGACAAACTAAATCCAGAGCGATAAATAATACGAAAAGCTTGTTTCAAATCTCGGCGTACGTCTTCAGAAATACCTGCACGAGATAAACCAACAGAGTTAAGACCGATAACACGTGCTGGTTGACCATCAGCGATAACATAAGGTGGAATATCTTGTACTACCTTAGCCATCCCGCCAACCATTGCATTGCGACCGATTTTAACAAATTGATGAATGCCAGCAAGACCACCAATTACCACGCGATCTTCAACGATAGCGTGACCAGCAAGACCTGCACAGTTACTCATAATTACATTATTGCCAACGATACAGTTATGAGCCACATGTGTACATGCTTGAAGCAAGCAGTTATTGCCTACTCGTGTCTCTTCACCTTCTCCAGTAGCGCGGCTAATAGTTACAAATTCACGAATAACCGTTTCATCACCAATATTACAATAGCTTTTTCGCCTTTAAATTTTAAATCTTGAGGTTCCAACCCAATAGATGCGTTCGGATAAATTTCACAACGCTTGCCAATGGTTGTCCAACCACCAATTACAACATTTGCACCAATTTTTGTGCCGTCGCCAATTTCGACATTCTCGCCGATTACAGCTCCGGGGCCTACGATTACATCTTTGCCCAATTTAGCATTTGGATGGACTATGGCTGTACTATGGATGTTGGATTCTGCATTTTCCATGCCTACAACTATCACTACAATCACTCCTCATTCTATTATACAAGGGCAAACATGTATTCACCACTAGCGCACAATTTATCGCCTACATAGGCACGGCCTTCAACCTTGCCCATCTTACCTTTAATTTTTACGATTTCAACTTCCATGCGCACTTGGTCACCAGGTTTTACTGGATGACGGAAACGTACTTTATCAATACCTGTAAACATCGGAGTAAGACCACGGTTTTCTTCTGGGTACAATAAAGCAATACCGCCAACTTGAGCAATTGCTTCTGTAAGCAATACACCTGGCATTACTGGGTTACCTGGGAAGTGACCTTGGAAGAACAATTCATTGAATGTAGCATTCTTAATGCCCACAGCACGTTTCATAGGTTCTAACTCAACAATTCGGTCTACCAAAAGCATTGGGTAACGATGAGGTAAAATTTCTAAATATCTTCGTGATTAAGAATCATGGCTGTGTCTCCCTTATTTCTTCCATTATACTGCGAGCCAATCTAGAATTTAATTCATGGCTCGATTTCAAAGCAATTACATGACCTTCTATTGGTCCTAATAAGAATAAGTCACCTATAACGTCTAGCGCCTTATGACGAACTAATTCATCATCAAAACGCGGTACAGATAAACATTTCTCATCATCATAAACTAATGCATTATCTAGACTGCCGCCTTTAGCAAGGCCCATGGCCTGTAATTGTTCTAACTCTTTCATAAATCCGATAGTCCTAGCAGATCCAATATGCTCTTTAAAATATTCAGGGGATACTTCAAAGTCACATTGTTGTGTGCCAAGTAACGGATGACTATTAATAGATGTGAATGTCATACGATAGCCATCATACGGCAAAATCAAAACAAAACGGTCTCCATCATAAATAGCATGAGATCGAGTCACTTTATATGTATGACGCGGTGCTGCTTGTTCTACAATGCCCGCCTCTTCAATAAGATTGATAAAAACAGCACTACTGCCATCACCTACCGGAGGCTCTGCAGAATCCATTTCTATATAACAATTATCAATATTCATAGCACTGAACGCTGCCATCAAATGCTCTACAGTGAATACCTTTGCCTCACCATTTTCCAATGTGGTAGCGCGCATAGTGTTCGTCACATTATCAATGTGTGCTCGCACAGAAGGCTGACCTTCAATGTCCGTGCGGACAAACACAATTCCTGTATCTTCAGGTGCAGGTCTGAAAACCATATGTACTGGTTCACCGCTATGAAGGCCAATCCCTTGATATGAAACAGCCTTTTCTATTGTTTGTTGGGGCTTACTCATAAGAATGTCCTTTCATAATCTGAATTCACGTTTACTATACACCACTATGTATTATACCCTATTTGCATAGGTGTTACAAGAAATTTACCACATATTACACTATTTTGAAAGCCTATTCTTATTCTTTAAAATTATAATAGCTTATTTTTAAATACTGCGTAATAATTTCCAAAATAAAAAGAGATTTCATCTATGTAGTAGGAATCAGTTCTATCTAGAATATTCCTACTTTTACATAAATAAAATCTCTTTATAATTATTTATTATTGGTATACATCTGGTGGCGTTTCTATTTGTTCTCCATAGAAACGACGAGTCCACTTCCAACGGTTGTGTAGCCAGAACCAATCTTCAGGATAACGTCTGATATAGTCTTCTATAAACTCATTAAGTAGAGTTGTAGTAACAGCTATATCGCGTTTTTTATCATCTGTACGTTCCACATAAATCGGTGGATGAGCTTCAAGCTCATGTTTTCCAGAGTATGGACTATAATGTATGGTCACAAAGATAATAGGTACATCTTGCATACGAGCCAACACAGCGGGACCAGCAGCTGTTAATGTTTCATAACCAAAGAATGGCACAAGAACACCATCATCACCTGGATCTTGATCCATGATAAGCCCTAAAAAGCACCCTTTTTAAGTTCATTAATCATTTCACGTACACCAGTTTTATACGTTACATGTTGGTTCATAATACGACGATATTCATTGATAAACTTGTCTGCATCACCATTTTGTTTCATGGCTACAGAAATCAATGGATAGCCTTCAGACGCCAGTACACCTCCCAGCAATTCCCAGTTACCACTATGAACAGCTGCTAAGATAGCTCCTCGTCCGTTTTCCAAAGCATCATCTAAGTACTCACGATTAATAAACTCTACCATATCTTTGTATGCGCCATCCTTAATTTCAGGATATCGCAATACATCAATAATCATACGGCCAAAGCGAGTTGTACTAGCTTTAGCAATACGACGAGCTTCTTTAGGATCATCTGTAATATTACAGAATAGAATTTGGCCTATTGCTAGACGCTTGCGTTTTGGCGGTACCGCTAGCCACGCAATTTCACCAAGCAATGTGCCAATAGCATATTGCAAACCTTTAGGTAATAAGCAAATAAAGGCACTAAAGATTTTCATAAACCTATACATGGATTATTAGCTCTCCTTAAGCTGCGCTTTCAAAGCATCAATTTCTTTTTGTAATTGTTTTACAGTTTTCACCATATCTGGCAAACGATTTTCATAGGCCGCCAATTTTAACCACTCTTTATGCGGTCTCATTGGATAACCAGCCATGATGGAATTAGATGGTACATTACCAGTGATACCGGTTTTACCAGCAAATTGTACATTATCACCAATTGTAATATGACCGGTACAACCTGTTTGACCTGCAAAGATTACATGATTACCACATTTTGTACTACCAGCAATACCAACTTGAGCAATCAAGAAGCAATCTTCACCGATTTCAACATTATGTCCAAGATGCACAAGATTGTCAATTTTTGTTCCACGACGAACTAATGTAGATCCCATTGTAGCATTATCAATAGTAGTACAGGAGCCAATTTCTACGTCATCCTCAAGAATAACATTGCCTACTTGAGGAATGTGAGTATGAACACCATTTTCCGTAGCAAAACCAAAACCTTCGCCACCAATAACTGCTTTAGCGCGCAATACAACGCGTTTACCTAAAATACAGTTTTCATGAACAATAGCACCTGCATAAATATCGGAATCTTCACCGATACGCACATTATGACCAATATATACATAAGGGCGAATCGTTACATTATCACCGATAACAGCATTATCATTAATAACACAATAGGCACCAATAGCTACATTGTTACCAAGAGTTACATTATCGCCAATAATTGCCGTACTATGTACTTCACGTGGCACTACAACAGGTGGATGGAAGAGCTCTAACACTTGTGCAAATGCTGCTTTTGCATTATCAACTACGATTTGTGCCATCGGTGCATCTTTAACTTCAGATTCAACGATAACAGCACCCGCTTGGCATAATGCGATATGTTCAACATATTCACCAATAGCAAAAGTGATGGATTGTTTAACAGCTTGTTCAAAGCCACGTGTCTCAGTAATGACAATAGACTCATCGCCTACAACGCGACCGCCTACCAATGTTGCGAGTTCCTGTAAAGTTTTTTCCAAGGTAAACTCCTCCCCCTGTGATAATCCTTAATTATTGTGCGCTTTCAGTAGTAGCTGCTGTTGCAGCTTGACCTGCTTGTTGAGCGTTTTGTTGAGCTTCTTGTTGCTCTTCAGCTTTCGCAGCTTCTTCAGCTTCTTTAATTTGAGCTTCAGATGCTTTACCCATTTTGGTGATCAAGTCTTCAGTCACATCAGCGCCACCGCCTACAACAGCACCTTTTTCAATAATAACATCAAGTTTCTTCTCTTTTACAAGCTCATTGATTTTTTGCTCTTGGTATTGACGGTATTCTTGTGCTTTTGCATTTGTAAAAGCAGTTAACTCTTGAGATGCTTGGTTATATACGTTTTGTTTGGAAGCATCATCAGCAGCTTCAATTTTCTTATTCAACTCAGCTTTTTTAGCGTTAATTTCTTTAGTAATCTCGATACCTTTTTCAGTGCTGTTAGCTACTTTCATTGTATCAACATAACCGATATTATTGGAACCACAGCCACCTAAAATCGCCATAGAAGCCACTAAAGTTGCACTCAATACTAAAGATTTAATACGTTTATTCATTATATAACTCCTTATTGAACTCGATAAGATGCCTTTACTGCATCTGTAATATCAAGCCCTTTAATATTACCACCGTCATCAATGATGACTAAATCTAAATGTTGTTCTTTTGCAATTACAGCTACGCGCATGCGTACATCTTCCAAAATAGCTTCATGAATAGCGCTCACTTCTGCCTCTTTATCAGAAAGCTTTTTCGCCCATGTATCATTCCACTCTTGCGCTACAGGAAGGTTGTTATTAGCAATGATAGCTTGTGCTTGTTGTTGCACCATAGAATCTCGTTTTTCTGCTAACTCCTTCTGTAGAGATGCTGCATATTGGTTGAGTTCCTCTTGTCCTTTTTGTTGCATTGGGGCAAGCTCAGCCTGTACCTTTGCTTTTATAGAATCCACATCGAGATTCGATGGTTTTCGTTTAGCTAATAATTCTTTTAATCGCTCTTCTTTCTTGGCTTTTTCATCCATAGCGGCTGCCTTTTGTGCATCGTCAATATATACACGAGCATCATAGGCATATAAATCTAATTGAAGGTTTACGATTTCTAGATCATATTCATTAGTACTTACTTTTAACTCAGCTAAATATTTTTGAGTCAATTCGTTACGCTTAGCATTTAATTGCTGATTTAGTTCATTTTCTTTTGTTGCAATACGAGTTTGCAATTCCACCGTAAGAGCATCTGACAAGGTTGAATCCAGTGCAAGTGTTTTCAACTGTTCATCTTGTGTCTCCGACTTGGCATTTAAGGCTTGTTGCTCAAGTTCATATTGACGTTGTAAAAGATCTAGCTCATTTTTAGCTTGCTTATAATCCTCATAAGATGGATTAAACTCTAATACATCATCAATACGCACAACACCTATGGATACCCCATTTGGCCCCTGTTGGCGATTTGTTACAAACCCATAGGCCCAAACCATAGCACTTATTGCAGCAACGAGAAATATGACTAATCCTATATATCGTTTTTTCCCGTCCATTGTCGTTCTCCCTTACATAGAACTACAGCTTATTTTTTTGCATCGCTAGCTAATTTTTTCAACACTTGATCTGTAATATCTACGCCACCGTATAATACAGTATCTTTAGACATAACAACGCTTAAACCTTTACCATCACCAACAGCTTTTGCTGCTTCCATAGCTTTATCTTGAATAGATTTAGCAATTTCTTGGTCTTTTTTAGCCAAGTTTTGACGCATTTCTTCTACCAACTTTTGTTTCGTCGCATCATCTTGTGCTGCATCAATTTTAGCTTGAGTTTCTTGTTGTAATTGACTTTGATAACTCATGAACTCTTGTGCGGCAGACACAAATAATGGATTATCTTGAGACATCATACGAGATGTATCGATAACACCAATTGTACTAGCCCCACCATTACCACTAGGCGTAGCCATTTGAGTGTATGCTAACGCACCAATACCGATAATAAATACGGTAGCAATGACGATGGAAAAAATCTTCACATTCGCCTTATTATTCATCATTCGCATCATAATAGAGTGCCCTCATTTCTATAAATCTTTCTGTAAATTATTGCATCAAAGGATGCCATATAGAGATATTGGTGAAAGCCTCTTCGAAAAGAGGCCTCCACCATATACTTTTACTATATTAGAATTGTGTACCGAAGCTGAAGTGGAATTTATTTTTGTGTTTACCCACGCCATAGTCAAGTTTAACAGGACCGATAGGTGTTGTAACACGAACACCAGCACCAACGCCATAGTTAAAGGTTTTCTTGCTGTTGTACCATGTAACATTTGGAGCATCCCATGCATCGCCGATATCAGTGAACAATACGCCACTAACCTTTTTAACGATTGGGAAGCGGAATTCCAATGTAGCATTATACATATACTTACCACGGAATTGATCATCTTCATAACCACGTAAGGAGTCAGCACCACCCAATGTGAATAATTGGCTATAAGGTGCATCACCTTGGATAAAGCCACCACGTGCGCGGAATGCCAATACATTCTTAGCACCTAGTTTTTTATACATACGTGCTTCAGCTGTGAATTTGTAGAAGTCGAAGTCACCGCCTAAGCCATGACCAGCCCATTGTGCTGTATAGGAAATACGACGACCACGTGTTGGATCATAGATATTGTCACGGGAATCGTATACTTTTTGCCATGTAATGGAGTTAATGCGTCCAAAGTTATTTTTCACATAGTTATTAGACGCAAAGTTCCAACTTTGGTTCGTGCCAGGTTTTCTATTATCCCAATCATTGCCACTACCGGTTGTATTGGAAATAGCATCAGTATCATAACGATAACCAGAGCTATCATCACTATCCCATTTATAGGAATCTTTACGGGATTCTAATGTCAAGTAATCACGAGTATATTCCCCAGTTTGACGACCGAAGGAAATATTGAAACCACGAGATTTCTTATTGTATTCTGCTACTTCATTACCATCTTCATTGTAGTCTGTGTATTCATCTTCACGGTTGAAGAAGGAGAAGCCAAGGGATGTACCTTTGCTATCGATCCAAGGTTTTAAGTAAGAAATTTGGTAGTTTTTGTATTTTTTCTTACCACCGATTTCCCAGTGAACTTTAAATTTATCACCAGTACCGCGGAAGTTTTCTTCACCAAACTCAATGATACCCATCAAACCATCAGATTTGGAGTAGCCAGCACCTAATGTAATAGTACCAGTTTTATGTTCCAATACATCGATTTCAATGATTACATTGTTAGGATCTTGTTCGCCAGGTAACATACGAACGTTTACATCGTCAAAGAAGCCTAAGTTGTATACGCGCTCTACAGAACGACGTACCAAGAATTTGTTGAAAGGTTTACCTTTCTTTTGAACAAATTCACGAGTAATAACTTTATCGCGAGTCTTCTTATTACCAGCAGGAATGATATCCTCTACAATGCCTTCTACGATATGTACATGAAGCATGCCTTGGTCATCTACACGGATGCCATCAACGTGAGCTAACATGTAGCCATCACGAGCGTATGCAGCGTTGATACCTTGAATTTTTTGACCAACGTATACAGAGTTAAGAACTTGACCCGGTTGGATATCCATGAACTTAGTCAATACTTCGGATGTGTAAACAGTATTACCTTCGAAGGATACGCCTGTAGTAATTGGATTTACTGTTACAGCAAAGTCCAATTTAACGCCTTCAGGTACTGTTGTGAACACAGGATTAACTTCGGAGAAATAACCTGTATTACCAAGGTTGGTTACGTCTCTAAATACGCCATCAACGGATACAGCATCGCCCACTCGTTCAGTCAAAATAGGCAATAAATCCGCTTGTTGCTGAGCCGTAACACCAGAGATCGATAAACCAGTAATCAACTTACCTACATATGGATTCACAGTTTCTGCACTAGCAGAAGAAACATATTGTGCCTCTACTGTTGTAACAGCTTGAGTTTGGCCATTTTCGGCAGCCTTATCAAGGTCAGTACCACCAGTAGTTTTAGATACCATTTTTACTTGTTTGTCATCAGTTTTTAAAGCTGCATTATTGACTGTAACAGTGCCGTCAGAACCTTTTACTACAGTACCATCGCTAGATACAGTTGTATCACCACGAGCAGCTAAAATCGCCGCATCAGTTTCATCTTGCGTAGTTGTAGTAGTTGCATCAGCATTGTAAACAGCTTGAGTAGTAGCTGCATCATTAGCAGTGGCAGCACTAGTTGTTGTTGTGCTATTTAAATCTGGAGTATAGCCAGCTTGTACCTCAGCAGCAAATACACTGCCTGTCCCCATGACAGCCGTCAACACGGACGCTGCAAGCATACTTTTATAGGCTTTTGGTTTAAACATAAATTCCTCCTAGAACTCATCCCCATAAAGAGTTTACATCTTGTTTTATAAAGACTAATAAATCTTTATTATTATAGCATAAATTACGTGGAATGAGTACTACTATAAACAAATTTTATGAAATTAATATGACTAGAATGTGCATACCTATAGGGTTTACACATTCTAGCCACACACTTAGAAGCTTCGTGTCCAACGACCACCTATATAATTGTTTCCTTCAGATGTACGCCATGCAGTAAACTTGAGGTTTCGTTTAACAGAATACTCTATACCATATTTTTTTTGCTTGTTATTTATACCTTGTGAATAGGTCAACATAACTTTCGGTAATACATACTTACCAATTTCAATATTATAGTTACCCGCGGTTTCCTTATTCGTCGGCTCATCAGGATCAATGGAACCTGTAGTAATATTAATACGATCCAAGCCTAATGTATTTTGTAATGCATCTTGTACATAACCAAAGGCAAACATTTGTAACCCTGCTGTAGCAACAGCATTTACATCATCATTTGTCAATGTACTGCTATTTGAATCTGCCCCACGGCCAAAGGTTAACATAGAGATAATTTGCTTTGAGACAAATTAGGGTTTGATGACAATGTTAAGTCCATATGATCTACGGTCCCTTTTACACTGAGCATGATATTATAATTGCTTACATTAGTTTCAGCCTCTAATTGTAAGTTAGGCAAATAAGAACCACCTACAAAATGAGCTTTCCCTTTTGTAATGTTGAATACATGGCTCAAGTATTTGAACGTACCATTTCTTACATCGAATTGACCACTAGCTGTTGGATTTTGCAATGTACCACCAAAGTGAACATCTCCGCTGATAAACATGTTATACAACGTCCGATCATACAATCGTACACCTTTACCTGCATGAACAGTGACATCGACGCCCATATTTCTAGTACTTTCACTAGATTCCATAGAAAGAGGAATTTTGAATTGAACCTTTTCAAGATTCAAATTACCTATCAATGTAGGCAAGCCATCTCTATCCGCGATATAAAGCTCACCATTTAATGGTCCTCGTACATATTCACTACGCACCTCTAAACCATCAAGCTGAACCGCAGCTTTGTAATTAGTAAGGCTATGACCAGACCAATTTACTTTAGCAGCTAAACCTGCAGAACCTTTACCCATATTAATACGAGATTGGAAATCACCTTGTTGACCAGAGAAAATCAAATCTCCATCAATACCTGTGATTTCATTTTCCACACTAGTTAGCTTCATCGTACCATTTCGAACTGAAACTGTACCATATGCTTCAGGTTGATCGATAGTACCAGTAAGTCTAATAACACCTTTTAACGGACCAGTTGCATTTTTAACACTCGTCGTTACAAGAGGAATAACCGCCATATCAGCTTCATTAAAGTCAATTGTTACATCCATAGACTTGCTATCATTTGCTGGAATATAGCCAGACGTGTAGATAGCCGCTAACGGAACCTTACCGTAGATGCTTAGCTTGTAACCACTTTTAGCACCTTGAATTCGTTGAATTTGGATGACATGATCTTGCATGGTAGCCAATACAAAGCCTTCATCAATGCCAATACCATTAAACGAACCTGACTCTACAGAACTAGATAACTCAACCTTAGGATTTTTAGTTTCGCCTGTAACATTTATAACACCAGTTATCCAACCTGTAGCTTGAATATCCTTACCTACTAACGGCAAGAACGGTACAATATCAACATCCTTTAATGCAACCTGTAAATCTGCTTGTCCATCAAGATCTAATGTCCCACCCATCGCAATGAGCCCTTCATCAACAGGCAATTTTAAGGTTGTAATTTTGAACTTACGGTTCGCAAGACTAGCATTGAGAGTTGCGTCACCTACAACCTTGTCATCAATACTTACATCGCTAATCTTACCTACTACATTGACACTCGGATTATCCTTTGTGCCTCCAATTTCTACGGAGCCATTTAACTTGCCATCAAGATGTTCATTAGGACGATCTAGTAAGGTTAATAAATTCTTTACGCTACCATTAGTAACATCTAATACACCAAATAATTGTTTACTATCATCAAGCTTCATGCCGCCTTTAGCAACATATCGGCCTCCATCTTTTTTCAGCAAAGGTAAAGGTCTTGTACATTCACTACCGTTTTATCTGCATACACATGACCATGAATATCATTTAATAATTCCCCATTAATCGATAGTGCATCAGATAATATATATCCATTAAATTGAGGGTTATCCATAGAACCTGTGATAATCCCGCGCCCCGATAATAAACCGTCAACTTTGTAGTCTGTATTGATGAGCAATCTGCCCATATCAATTTTCTTACCTTCAAAGTCAACATTAATGGCGTCTTTAGAGATTGTACCTCCTCCAGTGATGGTTGCACCATAACCTTCGATATCAAAGCGATACAGCTCTAAAATATCATTTTTATAGTTGTATTTTGCAAAGGCATTAGTTACGAGCTTGCCATACGCAGAACCATCCCATAAATGAGCACGACCTTCTATAATAGGATTCGCCGCAGTACCTGTTATATGGTTATCTGTTTCAAACCAGCCTGTAATTGGAATATCTGTAACTGTACGGATTAGATTTTCAATACGTACTGCACGAGCTCGAGCATTTAAGTCTAATGCATCAGTATTAATGTTATACCAGCCTGTTACATCATAGCCGCCACTTGCATCGCCAACATGTCCATTTGTGATGGTGAGAACATGATTATCCAACTGAATATCCCCATGGATATTATCAAATCGAGCCCCTTTATAGTGAACCTCTTGTCCCCATACAGTGCCGGTCACATTTGGATTATCCAAAACACCTTTTATTGTAATAGACGTATTCAACGTACCATCTACATCTTGTCCGATAATAGGGCTTAACGACGTCAATGGTAAGGCATTACCAGAAATAGTAGCATCTACATTGCCATTTTGGATATAGCCATATCCGCTAAATGCACCATCCCCCATATTGCCTACTAAGGTTAGATTAGTTCGATTATCACTATGGGTAAAATTAGCTTTCGCCGCATCAACTACTACACCACGAATGCCGATTTGACGCCCTTCAACTGCGCCCACCACATCCGTAACTTGATTATTTTTACCTAAGATACGAACCTCACCATCTACATTCCCTGTAACAGGGGTGGACATATCTTTTGTAAAAGTATCCAAAGGTAAATTCTGGGCCTTTACTGTAGCATCAAAGTCGCCTGTATCAACTACATATTGACCATTAACCTTTGCATTACCTTCCCCCACTGATAATCGAGTATTTTCAAGGCGAACTAATCCATCATCATAAACAATATCGCCTTGTACGCGATCAACATAATACCCTTTATAAGAAATACCATCACTGCTAATCGCAGCATCTACGCGAGGAGCTACCGTTGTACCACCGATATGTGCACGGCCACCTACAACACCAGTTACACCTACATCGGTAAGCGCTTCTAAAGCAACCTTATCAGCCACAACATTGAGGTTTAGATACTCTTCCTCTTTACCTAACGTAACAAGACCATTAACCTTGGCTACTTGATCATTAACACGCCAAGAGCTGCGACTAATAACGATTTGGTCATGATTTAGCATAATGCGGCCTGTGCTATCGGTAATATTATAAATAGTATTACTACGCTTATAAGTGCCTGTTAAGCCCTTAAAACCCGACATTACCACTCATGATGTAATTGCCATCTTCGCTTTTAACATTGAGATGTAAATCTTGTAATTTCCCACCCTGTTACAGATAAATCTTTACGAAGTGGTACAAAACTCATGAAACCTGCCGTATCAATTTCATCTGCTTGTACAAAGAGATCGAAATTAGATACATGGTCCATATCAATGGTGCCATTTAATACAACAGAAGAACCATCAACATCAGCAGTAAATGCCCCTTTAGACATACCACCCATATTAAGTGCCATAGTCCCATCGAGACTTTTCTACATTTCTCTTTTAGACCATCTTTGGTTCGTACAGCTACGCGACCATCATGTATTGTAACAGAACCATCAAAGCTACCCGACTTATTAGGGTCAGATGGTTTTACTAACTTTTCTACACTCCACGATCCATCAGCTAGCTGCCAGATATGAAGATCCGGCGCCTCTACAATCACACTTGAAATAGCCGTTGCCCCTGATGTATTACTTGTAATAATACTAGGCAAAGCAGATAGCTTAACCCCTACTGCTACCTCTCGTGCAGTCCCTACTAAATGATCATCTCTATCTTTAATAGTAACGTCCGTTAGAACTACATCACCATTCCAGTTAATACGTAGAGAATCATAGTTTACAGATCCGTTTATGGCATTATTTACTTGTTCTTTAACCATTGGTGCTACATACGTTTGAGCGATAGGATTGATACTGGCACCAATACCAGATAAACCTAAAATCGCTGCACCTATAAGGCACCACTTTTTACGGGTCATAATGATACTCCCATACACATTATGAATAATATAAATATATATACTAATCTTACCACAGACACAGTAATAACTATAGTGTTTTAGGGGTAAATTTTATAAAACTAATATAATTTCACACTAATCAATTTCTACTATAAGTACACTGCTAATACAATTACTCTAATATAAGTACATTGAGTTATACGACTACACATATATGGGAAATTAATTGCTTTTTTACGATAACACACTTAATCTAAACCAATATGAAATATACATATAAAATACGAAAGAAAATACTGAAGTAGCAAAAAAGACGACCGTAGTCGTCTTTTTAGGTTACATATTATATTATTGATTACTACCAAGTTTAGCTAATTGTTCAAGGGCACCACTATTTGCAATAACCTCAGCACCTTGGCCAACTGGAGTATTCAATGGAACACCTGTTAATTGCTCAAGCGCTGCAATGCTAATATTGTAGTTATAAAGAGCTTGTACATAATTGTTACGAGCTGTTGTCAATTTAGTTTCTGCATCAAGAACGTCAAGGTTAGTACCAACGCCTGCACGATAACGAAGTGTAGCGATACGGAAGCTTTCTTGACCTTGAGCTACTGCAGTTTGTGTACTTTGAATCGTTTGTTCCGCAGAACGCAAATTCAAATATGCTTTGTACTGCTAATAACACAGCATCTACATTCGCTAAATTAGCTTCTTTGGCCTTTTCTAAGGTATCATTAGCCACTTTTACTTTGTTTTGTGTCGCACCACCATCCCAAAGACTCCAAGAAGCCTTTGCTCCAATATGCCAAGATTTATTACTTGTTCCAAAGTAACCATCTGAATCAGCATAACCACGACCAGTTTCTACACCGACAGTAGGCAAATAGCCAGACTTAGCTTTTTTCAAAGTTTCTTCAGCCTCTTTTACTGCCATAGCTGATTTTACAAGTGCTGAACGATGAAGCATAGCATACGCTTTAGCTTGCTCCAAGGTTACATTATATGGCTTGTATTGTAAATCATGTTCTGCCGTAGTAATTGATGTTTGTACAGGATATGCAATAACTTGATTCAGGCTAGCCTCAGATAAATTTGCAGAATTTTGAGCTTTTACGAGATTCGTTTCAGAATCAGCAAGATTTGTTTTAGCTGCCAATACATCAGAGCTAGCTACTAAGCCTACATTATATTGTGCTTCTACATTTGTTACATGACCTTGATAGTCTTTAACAGCTTGTTGCGCTACATCAACAAGGTTACGGTTCATAATCAATGTATAGTAGCCGCTAATAGCATCGTATTTTGCTTGTTGAAGTGCTTCTTCATAACTCGCACCAGCCCCTTCACGTGCATAACGAGAGGCATCAATAGACGCATCTAACTCAGGACTAAATACTGGTGCACTTATAGTAAAACTATGACTACCATTCTTACTCGTTACATTTCGTCCAGTCATAGCATTTACACCTTTACTTCTGGAGCCTTGCCATGAATAAGAAATACTTGGATTTTTACCAGCTGCTGTAGCACTTACAGTATCTTTTGCAACTTGATAGTCCCACTTAGTTTGTTTTGCAGTACGGTTATTCGCCAATGCTAAATCAATAGTACGAGTCTCATTAAGAGCAAGTGCATGCTCATAAGTCTTGCTATCTTGAACTGCTTTATTAGCCAATTGCTTTTGTGTTAACTGAATAGCCTCTTTCTGATATTTAGTGAGTTGATCACCATTATTAACAGATGTAGTTACACTATCGGCAGCCATTACACCAGTAGTAGCTAAGGAGAGCATTACGCCTAAGGATAATACCTTTTTATTCATAATATGTACCTCCATACTCATAAAGAGTAAATGTATTAGTCATTAGAATACTTGTTTAATACCGAAATAGGTACCTCCATTCGTAGAGCTGAATGGTCTGGTCATTTGAATAACGCCATAGGTATCTTTATGTAAACGTATATCACTACGAATACGATATTTACGATGATTAAGATCATACATAGCAGCAGACAAGGATACAGGGCCACGTAAATTATAATCTACACCCACGCCCAATTCACTTTCAAAAATACCACCACGCACTAACCATTTAGAACTGATAAATTTACCTGCATTTAAATCAAATTTTGAATCATCCCCAATATTGGATAAGCCAATTTCAGCCATTCCTTTATCGTTAAATGCACGAAGTCGACCATTGATGCGGAATTCATTATCTGTTGTGTTATACAACATATCTACAGATGGTTCAACCTTAGAGGAGGACTTTTTTTCAGTTGTACCAACCTCTACAACATTTCCATTTGCATCAGTTCGATATGCTTTACCACCCATCAATTTATTGATACGAGCAGAGATTTGCGCCGTATTATGTAACGTCTCCTGAATATTTGCTTGCGCTTTAGGATCTGTTACAGTAGATTCCATGGAACGAGCCATATTATCTACACGATCCGTAGTTTGTTTTAAATTAGTTAAAATAGCACGCATATCATTGCCTGCATTACCATCAGCGTTAAATTGCTGAGCAGCTTGATTTAACTGGGCAGTTACATTTGCCATATTTTCAGTAATAGCTACTGCATTATCAGCCATCACCGCTGTAGATTGCAAGGAATGCTTAAGAGCATTTTGAGTTGCTGGATCACCAATGATATTATTGATAGACTGCAACATTTTTTCGGTGCCATCCATTAATTTCTGAGCACTTTGCATGGCTTTTTCCATAGCATCAACGCCTTCCCCTTTAACAGAGTCACCATCTTGTAAATATACTTTAGATTGGCCCGGTGAAATTTGAATATATTTATCCCCTAAAAAACCATCAGAGCCTAATGTGAAAATAGAATCACTTGGAATCTGAGTTTTTTCATCAAGCTTCATCTTAACTACAACGCCACGCGGTGTAATTTCAATATCAGAAACTGACCCGATGGCTACGCCAGAAAACTTAACTTGGTTGCCATTTTTCAAACCATTTACTTGGGCAAAATCACCAGTAATTGTCATTTGTGGTTTAGCCCATATATCAATGCGTCCTACAAACAGTATGCCCGCAATAAATAAAGCTATACCTATTATTGTGAAAGCCCCTACCTTGGCCTCCGTCGTCCACTTCATTATATATCTCCCATCGCAGATACGTTAATCGGTTCTGCTTCGCCATTAATAAACTGTTGTACCTTTTTATTTGTAGAATTCTTAAATTCTATTGTATCAGAAATCTCTACAAAACGCCCCTTATCAAGTAAAGCTATGCGATCGGCTACATAAAATGCAGATTGCATATCATGTGTTACTACGATAGAGGTACAACCAAGCCGATTTGCATCCCTTTTATCAGCATACTAATTGTACCTGATGTAATTGGATCCAAACCAGACGATGGCTCATCATAAAGAATTAAACTCGGATCTAGTGCAATAGCACGAGCCAAGCTAACACGCTTCTTCATACCACCAGATAATTCATTTGGCATATAGGATTCATATCCTTTAAGACCAACCCAGTCGAGTCGCTCTGCCACAATGCGTTTAATCTCGTCTTCCCCTAACTTCGTATGTTGACGTAGACCAAAGGCTACGTTTTCCCCCACCGACATAGAGTCAAAAAGAGCAGAGTATTGGAACACCATGCCCATTTTTCTTCGTACTGTATTAAATTCATCTTCAGATAATGTTGTAATATCTGTGCCATCTACGATAATCTGCCCCGATGTAGGACGTTGTAAGCCAATCAGCAAGCGAAGTAATGTACTTTTACCACTACCACTACCACCTAATATAACTAATGTTTCCCCATCATTAATAGTGAGATTAACGGAGTCTAAAATCACACGCGACTCATAGGCAACTACAACATTGCGTAGTTCTATCATAAATCCCTCTAAAAATTCTACTAATATAACAAAGTAGATAAAAAGTAATTTAATACAAATACTAAAATGATACTAGTTACTACAGAACTAGTTGTGGAGAAGCCTACTGCTTCTGCGCCCATTTTAGTTTCCATCCCCTTATATGCACCTACCAACGCAATGACCGCGCCGAATACACTAGATTTAATTAAACCTAATGTAAAATCAGAAATAGTAGAGAACATTTGAATGGAATCTAAATATGTACTTGGAGCCAACCCTTTAATAGCAGTAGCTACAAAGTAACCACCGGCAATACCAATTACCACACCGTAAAAGGCCAAGATTGGAACCATTACCATACAAGCCACAACACGAGGAACTACGAGGTAACCTACTGGATCAACAGCCATAACTCGAAGAGCATCAATTTGCTCTGTTACCTTCATAGTACCAATTTCTGCAGTAATGGCAGCACCTACGCGGCCAGCTAGCACGACACCTACTAAAATAGGACCTAATTCACGTCCCATAGCTACCGCCATAAGACCACCAACTGTGCTTTGTGCGCCATATGTAATTAATACATCTGTGATCTGCAAAGTCATAACCGCGCCTGCGAAGAGCAACGTCAAACTTATAATCGGCAATGAGTCCACCCCTAGGTGAGCCATCTGCTGAAATACATGCCACAGATTAATCATTTTTAGTTGTTTTATAGTGTGCCACACTAATAATGTAGCACTACCCATCTGCGATAGGCCGTTTATTACGGTTCTACCTATCGATTCAAGCCAATTCAACAGATTCACCCATTCCCCTTACAGTCTTAACTTACTCAGCTGAATTAGTACCATCAATCTTAGACTCGCCTTTTTTATCAGCCTCTTTGGCCTCCTTTTTAGCGGAATCTTTTACATCCTTTTTATCGGATTTTTTAGCTTCTTTTTTATCAGCTTTATCTTTCTTTGCTTGGTCTTCCAACTCTAATTTATGTTCCATCTTGATCTGATTTTTAACTTCTTTCACGCGTTTAGCTAATTCTTTATCACGATCAGCTGGGCTTCATAACATGAATCGTAAATTGACCATCGCCTTGTACGATGTACTCAGTATCAACTGCAGTCTTTTCGATTTTTTTATCATCATCTTTGCCAGAGCTCAAGTCTTCTTGACCTGTTTTCTTTTGTACATCCCCTGGCATAGGTTTTGATTCAACATCTTTGATTTTAGCTTTTTTAACAGACTTAGAACCATCTTCATCAACTAGACTAATGCCATCTTCCAAAAATTCTACGACGATTTGATTGTTTGTATCTGTTTTTTGAATTTCATCGTAAAGCTCATTAAAGTCTTTATGAATTTTCAAACGACGCAAAATTTCATCTGTTAAATTATATTTTTGTTTTTCTAAAACATATGGCAATGGAATTTCCCCACCACCACGTACTTCTAAGGTATATTTGCCAATTGCTTGATCTTCAGGAACCTTAAAGAAGATTTGTTTAACAACCTTTTCGCCGCGGAACGGTTCTAAAGTAACATCTACAACAATTGTATCCCCAGGAGAAACAACAGTAGATGATGCAGACGCATCAATGAGCTTCGCTGTTTTCTTATCTTGAGTTACTTCCGTCTCAACTGTAATGTCCGCAATTTCATAGTTTATGAATCGATTATTCATTAGAACATCGATGACATTATAGAACTCATCAACGGCTTTCTCAGAAATAGAATCAGCGCTATAGAACATATTTGTCCGCGTTAACGGCTTGTGCTCTTTTCCTTTAGGCGTAATAGTATAGGAAATTGTCGCTGTACCAGAGCCACTACGATCCAATGTTTTATTCAACATATTATACAAAGATGTAGCTGCTAAGGTTGGTGTCATTTCACTATCTTCTACTACCTTAACAGAGCTAGTTTTATCACGGCCCATATCGCGATCTTTTAGATGGAATCGCAATGGAATGCCATGAGCAATTAAACCAGATACACCAGCGATGCCGGCCCCTCTATCCTCCGTAACAGAACCTACTTCTTGTCCCATAGAGCCAAGTTTAAATGCTGCATTATAACTTTTAACTACGGTAAAAATACTCGCATTATGCATGAAGTAGTTTGAAGATCCATGCTTCAAGAACGGATGTCCAAAGGCTACGATTTTTTCACCATCTACATAAGTAACAGTACCGATAGCCCCTAATTTAAGATCTCCATCAACTAATAATGCTGCTACAGATCCACCAGCCTCTAATGGTTTTGCAATTTCATCACCACTAGCACTAGCAGTATCATAAGTTTCATATTTATATTGTGGCAACTTGGATTTAAAGTAATCCATGGATGCCGCGTCAAGCCATAAGCCATCAGTGGAGTTCCTAGAGGAATCAACTGCGTGTCATCCCAAGGTTTAGATAAATTCTTCTCATATGGAATATTCCATAGTTTTACCATATCCTCGATAGGAGTGATCATCCCAATTGTGCCGTCTGCAAACCCCCATCCATAGGCAACAGCGCCAACGAGCTTACCATTTATATATACAGGGCTACCACTCATACCATGAGCAATACCACCGGTTTGTTCCATAATAGGCCCGGAGAATTTTGCCAAAATAAGATGACCAGATGGTCCCTTATCCTTCATGACACCAAGCACCTTTACATCAAAGGTGGAGATAGTATCCCCTACGATTACAGTTTTTGCAATACCTTCCATACCTGTAGTTACATCATTGACAGGCATGAAATCGACAGCCTGTGTAGCTGTAAGTGAAGTACAGAAGAAAAGCGCCAGTATCGCTTTTCTATACCGACGCCAAGAATGAGAAAACTTCATTCCTTCTCTCCTTTATTTACTTTCTACGGTGACAACGATTTGATCACGAGAAACGTCTGAACCCACTGTAACATTAACCGCCGATACAGTACCAGTTACAGTAGATTTAGCAGCAGCCATAGGGCCAGCTAATGTTTCGACAGTCACCAATGTTTGACCTTCTGTTACAGAAGCGCCAACAGAAACTGTAGAGGCAACTTTACCTGTTAATACACTTTGGTATGATACAGGGGCCGCCATTACAGAGCTAACACTTAAAATGCCTAGTGCAGCTAAAGCCAACACTACTCTTTTCATAACGATCCCTCCTTTTACAAAATTAGTTATGTACCTATAGTATACTAAATTATTAGCAATTTTTCAAACAAAATTGTATGCAACGAATTCATTTTATGATTATTATATCCTCATAGCTTGTAGGTGAAGAAGTTGACTTATGCACATACTCATCTTTCACAACTAAGTCAACACTACCTTGGTTAGATAACTCAGCGCCATCTACTACGCCAAGCTTAGATAATAACTTTGCCCCTTCTTTTTGAGTGACCCCCACAGATCGAAGTCCTACTTTATCAACAGCTAATACTACCAAATTATTGTCCTTTGTAGTACCTATAAAGCTACGCGCTTTATTATTAGATGAATCGGCCCCTACATAGCGACCATTTTTCATCACCATCGTCCCCGCTTGTAGACTAGCACCACCTGTTGTGCTCACTTGAGCAAGCTCCGGTCTATTTTGTATCGAAATAGGTGTACCTACCTTTAACTTACGTAAAGCCTCACGAGCCTCACCGTGACCTGATAATACATATTGGTTTTCCCCTAACTTAGAGTTACCATTTTGTCCGCTAATAACCTTACCATTGGCTACAGTCACTTCATAGCCATAGTCATTGGTCTTCGTAGAAGGACCATAAGCATTCGTATACAATGTTAAAGCATTCTCTTTGCGCGGTGCATTTACAGCAGTAATCATAAAGCTTTCTTTTTGTGTTTTAGCTTGTAATAAGGGCTTTTTCTCTTCTATGAAATAACCGCGATTCGGAGTATACCGCAACGTACCACGATTAGAGATACGCTCTAAATCAATAGTGCCATCGCTAGCTACAGAATAAGGACGTTCAAAACTACCACCTTTTACCTTCGCTCCAATCAAAGCAGTATGGGCCTGACTGACAGCCGCCAAGGTTTACCTTCTGGAACATGAGCTACCACCATAGGAGAATCATTATCTACAGTTAAAGCATAGGCTTGAATTTTTCCTTCAGGCACTGTGTTATTAATCTTACTGTACGCCACAGATTTATTTACATCTTTTGTAGTCTGTTGGGCATAGCTAGAAAATAGATCTACAACGATACGTGCCGGCTTTTCCAAGGTGAACTCATGATGTTGTACATCTTTATTTGCCGTTAAAGTTACTTGTAAACTTCCATTTACTGGCTGTAAGCCAATACCTTTTAGAACACCTGTCTTTGTATCATTTTGACTAATAGGCCCTGTCAGACCATTGGTAGTCCCTCCTAAGTTAAGCGTCAGAGCATGGGTTGCTTCATTATAGGATCGAGTCCACGACACAGGCATTTCAGATACATCCAAAACTATGCGACTAGTGCCTTCATGATTAGATACGCGCACCCCTGTTAAATTACCTGCTTCAGCATAAGGAACAGTGCTGCCTAAGAAACCTAAAACAGCAAAAGTCATGTATAGATATCGTTTCATATATAATTCCTCTACAACGATAAACCATATCAATGGTCATATATTTTATATCAATTTTATACAATATACTTTTACTATAGTATACATCATAAAGATGAAAATTTCAAAAATATAAACTAAAAAACGAAGTTACTAGCTATAGAAAAATCATTAAATAATAATCAATTCATAGTTAGTAACTTCGTTACTTTTAACTTATATTAAAGTCGTATATCATTGTAACTCATCTAGTGTGTCACGGAGTTGTGACATTTCATCAAGAGCCTTCGCAACGCCCTTAATAACTGCATAGCGCGGAGATTCTACTAAATATGCCGCAATACCAACAGAACGGGTAATAACGCGATCCAAACCATCGATAAGAGCACCCCCACCCGTTAGGATGATACCGTGATCATTAATGGCAGCCACAAGTTCAGGCGGTGTTTTTTCTAAAATAGATTTAATGCCCTCTAAAATATTCATAACTTGTGCCTCTAAAGCACGCTGAATTTCTAAAGAGTTCACCGCTACCATCTTTGGTAAACCAGAGCTCGCATCACGTCCACGTACCTCTATAGTACGTTCCTTAGCACGGCGATCCACAGTACCTACAGAAATTTTAATCTTTTCTGCTGTTAATGGTCCAATGACAAGACGCTTCTTTCGGCGAATATAACGAATAATAGATTCGTTAAAAGAATCTCCACCTATACGGAGAGATTCACTTACAACGACACCTGTATCGCAAAGAACGGCAATATCCGTGGTACCACCACCAACATCAACAACCATAGCACCTACTTGCTTAGCATCGTTGAGACCGGTCCCCATAGCAGCAGCCAGTGGCTCTTCAATAAGAACAGTCTTTTTAGCACCGGTTCTAAGCAAAGCCTCTAAAATGGCGCGCTTCTCCACAGGTGTAATACCTGATGGAACACATACGATAATCCGTGTTTTCATCAATCGAGAAGCAGGTACAACGGAGCGAATAAAGTACTTTAACATGAATTCTGTCATATCATAGTCTGCAATAACACCGGCTTGAACAGGTCTAATGACAGATATCCCCTTTGGCGTACGACCTACCATGGAACGAGCCGCCTCACCTAAAGCAAGAATATCCCCCGTTTTATCATCTCGAGCGATATAAGATGGTTCATCAAGCACCAAGCCCTTTCCCTTAGCAAAAATAAGAATGCTGGCAGTCCCTAAATCGATACCTAAATCGAAATTTAAAGATCGATTCAAGCGTCCCATCAAGTCCCCAACTTGCTCAGGACGAACTAAGCGCTTTAATGTCATGGCAGGCGTAGTTTTAGCAATGGCTACGGTTTCACGGCTACGGCGCTCTGCACGGCGCATTTTTGTGACTTTAACCATGGCCTCGCGCATATTAGAGGCTAAGTGATTCGCTTGTTTTGCAACACCTTCTGAAAGTTTCGTAGACTTGCGCTTTGTTCTGCGCAAGGGCTTACGAGTCGCGCTCGCCTTAGAGTTTTCAACCTTTGCAGCACCTAGGTTTTGTTGCTCGTTGTATAAAGCCGGCCCTTTAGAGCGCCGGCTTCTTTTCTTATTATTCTGTTTTGGCTCTGTACTCTTATTCGTCAACCCGAACAATATCAGCACCTAACCTTTGCAATTTACCTACAAAATCATCATAGCCACGGTCGATATGATGTAGACGACCTACCTCAGTTCTACCTTCTGCAGTCAACGCAGCACAAACAAGAGCTGCACCAGCGCGCAAGTCAGTAGCATTTACTACGGCACCGTGCAAGCGCGGCATACCTTCTACAATCGCTTGGCGATTATCGATATCGATATGAGCACCCATCTTACGAAGTTCAGCTACGTGCATGAAGCGGTTCTCAAATACCGTTTCTGTTACCGTGCTTGTACCTTCTGCAATCGTAGTGAGCGCCATAAATTGAGCTTGCATATCTGTTGGGAAGCCAGGATATGGTAATGTTTTAATATCAACAGCTTTAATGCCTTTACCAGTGCTGATAACGCGAATACCGTCGATTTCTTCCTCTACAGTAACGCCAGCTTCTTTTAATTTAGCTACTACAGGCTTCAGATGTTCTGGTAACGCATTTTCTACGAATACATCACCGCCAGCCATAGCCGCTGCAATCAAGTATGTACCAGCTTCAATACGGTCAGGAATAACCGTATGAATAGCACCATGCAATTGAGGTACACCTTCAATACGGATTACGTTTGTACCAGCACCGCGGATATTGGCGCCCATAGCGTTTAAGAATGTTGCTAAATCAACGATTTCAGGCTCTTCTGCAGCATTTTCAATAACAGTTTTACCTTCTGCCATAGAAGCGGCCATAATTACGTTTTCTGTAGCCCCTACACTTGGGAAGTCCAAGTAAATTTGAGTACCTTTAAGGCCTTCAGGAGCATGAGCATATACATAATCTTCAGTAATTTCAATTTTAGCACCTAAAGCTTCAAAGCTTTTAAGTGAAGATCGATAGGACGCGCGCCGATAGCACAGCCACCAGGCATGGAGATTTTAGCCTCCCCTTTACGCGCTAAAAGAGGCCCCATTACAAGGAAGGATGCACGCATTTTACGTACAAGTTCATAAGGAGCTTCAGTAGCAGTCAATGTAGACGCATCAAAAATGATTTCATCATCTGCTTCATTACGAGTAATTTTAACCCCCAAAGACTCGATAACTTGGCAAATCGTACCCACATCTTCCAAATTTGGAATTTCAAGTAATTTACTAGGCGTTGATGCTAGCAAAGTACCGGCAATAATAGGGAGTACCGCATTTTTAGCACTACTAACACGTACACGGCCTTCCAATCGATTGCCACCTTGAATGATTAGCTTTTCCAACAGAATTCCTCCTACACTTTATATCGATCATCTTGTATAAACTACAAGACGTTGTATTTATAACGTCATATACTAAATGTTATTATACTATTTTTCGATATATCTCATCAAGAGAATGTGAGAAAATACTGAGAAAAAAGCCCCTCTTTTTTTGAATAGTTTCACCCAAAAATATTGTTAAATTTTTAGGTCCCATTCATGTAGAGGGGCTTCTTATTATTTTGCTTTTAAGGATTTCAATTTATCATCCATATGTACTGTATCAAGGAAGCGTACAGTACCAGTTTTAGAGCGCATTACGATAGTATGTGTACGCGCACCACCTGGGAAGTATTGAATTGGGTTCAATAGATTACCACGTGTAATAGCTGTAGCCGCAAAGATAACATCATCCGTGCGAACTAGATCATCCAAAGTAAGAACTTGGTTTACATCAGTAATACCCATTTCATGGCAACGACGAATTTCTTCATCAGTTTCTGGTTTAAGCGAGCTTGCATATCACCGCCTACACATTTTAATGCAGCAGCAGCTAATACACCTTCTGGTGCACCACCAGTACCAACAACCATGTGTACACCAGAACCTTCGATACAACATTCCATAGCTGGGTTAACATCACCGTCGGAGATGAGCATAATACGAGCACCTACTTCGCGCGCTTCTTTCATTAAACCTTGATGACGCTCACGATCGAGCATAACCAACGTAATTTCCTCTACACTACGTTCCATTTTAGCAGCTACATTTTTGATGTTTTCAGTCAAAGATTTTGTAATATCGATAGCACCTGCACCGCGAGGACCAACACAAAGTTTCTCCATATACATATCTGGTGCATGTAATAAGCCACCTTTTTCAGCGATTGCCATAACTGCAATAGCACCGTTTTGACCTTTTGCAATTAAGTTTGTACCTTCAATAGGGTCAACTGCGATATCTACTTCTGGGCCACCTGCACCTACATGTTCACCAATGTAAAGCATAGGAGCTTCGTCAATTTCACCTTCACCGATAACTACAGTACCAGAAATGCGAACAGAGTCAAAAGCTTGACGCATAGCGTCTACAGCTAAACCATCAGCTGCGTCTTTTTGACCGCGACCAAGCAAACGACCACTGCGCAAAGCGGCTGCTTCAACGACACGAGCAAATTCCAAAGATAATGTACGATCCATAATGGGCCTCCTTATAAGTCCTCTATGTTTTGATATGACTCCTACCCAGAGTCTTTACTTAACTTATTGATTAGCTTGCTCCAATCTTCCATGAACTTCGCAAGGCCTGCATCAGTCAACGGATGTTTCATAGCTTGCATAAGCACTTTAAATGGAACGGTTGCAATATGAGCACCCGCTTTAGCACATTGAATGATGTGTAACGGCGTTCTCACACTAGCAGCAATGATTTCAGTTTCAATTTCATGAATAGCAAAGATGTCTGCAATATCTTGAATCAATGTAAGGCCATCCATGCTGATGTCATCAACGCGACCAACAAATGGGCTAACATAAGTAGCACCTGCGCGAGCCGCCAACAACGCTTGGTTAGCAGAGAAGATTAAAGTTACATTTGTTTTAATGCCTTCTTTGCTTAAAACTGCAACGGCTTTAAGACCTTCAGGAGTCATAGGCACTTTAATAACTACATTAGAGCCTAATTTTACAAGATCATGTGCTTCTCTTACCATGCCTTCAGCATCAGTGGAAATAACCTCTGCACTAACAGGACCTTCTACAAGATTTGCAATTTCAGAAATAACTTGCTTTAAGTCCCGTTTGGCTTTCACGATAAGAGATGGATTTGTCGTAACACCATCAATAAAACCAAAGGCATAGGCCTCTTTAATCTCATCAAATTCTGCTGTATCAATAAAGAATTTCATAGAATTCCCCCTCTTATTTCGCAGGTGTAATGACTTCAACGCCACCCATATAAGGCACCAAAACCTTTGGAATCACTACGGAACCATCAGCTTGTTGGCAATTTTCTAAAATAGCTGCCACTGTACGGCCCACCGCAAGACCAGAACCATTTAATGTATGAACAAATTCAGGTTTGCCTTTAGGACCACGACGGAATTTAATATTAGCACGACGAGCTTGGAAGTCTGTCATATTGGAGCAAGAAGAAATTTCTCTGTACTTGCCTTGTGCTGGCATCCATACCTCTACGTCATATGTTTTAGCAGAACCAAAGCCCATATCACCTGTACAAAGAGTGATAACACGGAATGGTAATTCTAATAAACGTAATACTTCTTCTGCATTATCTGTCAAAGTTTCTAATTCTTTGAAAGAGTCTTCAGGTTTAGCTAATTTTACCATTTCAACTTTGTTGAATTGATGTTGACGAATAAGACCACGAGTATCGCGACCTGCAGAACCTGCTTCAGCACGGAAACATGCAGTGAATGCAGTGTAGTATTTAGGTAATTCCTCTTCGCTCAAGATTTCACCACCATGGTAGTTAGTCAATGTAACCTCAGCCGTAGGAATCAAGAAATATTCTGTATCCTCTACATGGTACATATCTTCAGCAAATTTAGGTAATTGACCAGTACCAGTCAATGTTTCACGAGTTACCATGTATGGAGTCATCATTTCAGTATAGCCGTGTTTGTCTACATGAAGATCAACCATGAAAATTGATCAAAGGCACGTTCTAAACGAGCACCTAAACCTTTATATACAGTAAAGCGGGCACCACTCATTTTGCCAGCACGGTTAAAATCTAGAATATCAAGACTTTCACCTAAATCCCAATGAGCTTGCGCTTCAAAATCAAATTGACGTGGTTCACCCCATTTGCGTTGCTCTACGTTCTCCTCTTCATCAGCACCAACTGGAACAGATGGATCACACATATTTGGCAACATTAACGCCGCATCACGCAAATCAGCTTCCACTTCGCGAATACGGTTATCAAGCTCAGCAATTTCGTCGCCTACTTTTTTCATTTCTGCGATTTTATCATCCGCATTTTCTTTATTGCGTTTTAATTGGCTAATTTCTTCAGTTACGGAATTGCGAAGCGCTTTTAATTCTTCTACCTTACCAATCAACTGACGACGTTCATCATAAGCGGATACAAAGGTTTCCAAATCGCCTGTTGTGTGACGGTTATCTAAGTTTTGTTGCACTAAATCAATATTTTCTCGGACAAATTTTAAATCTAACATGCTATAAACCTCATTTTCCAACTATGCTACGTACAATATATTCAATACGTTTAAGTATACCATATATTGGTGTATTTATCATTAAATTATACGTTATATACTAGTCTTTTCATCAATATTTTTACTACTCATCATCTTCTTCGTCTAGCAAATAATCTTTCGCCATCCATTTGCGAGTGCCTGTGAAAGATATAGTAACCCACTTCTCTGTGGGATTACCGCCGATTTCTTGGTCAATTTCGTTGCGAATTGCATCAATCTCAGCAATTGTCTGATATGGGAAATTCTTGCGAACTAAAATATCAATCTCGATGATACGGGTACTGCCATATACTTGCACACTCGTTACATAATCTTTGAAATTATATTTCTCCATAAAACGATCCATAATTTCTTGTACTTCATTATGTAATGAAGATGGTGCCCACCCCAAGATTTGCTTCATAGATGGTACAATAATATGAATCGCAGACGGTAACATCTGTACGGCTAATACAATTAATACGATAGGGTCAATATAAGCTGCCCATTCAGCGTATGCCGTTCCTTCTAGCATGGTAGCTACCACAAAGCTAATCAAAATAGCCGCCTCTAACAAGGCATCTACATACCAACTTACATTATCAAACTTAATCAAGTTAGACTGTAAACTTTTATTAATACGACGTACATATAAATAATACGCAGTATCTGCAATAGTAAAGAATATAGCATAATAAATAGCTGGTCCAAAGTCTACATGACGACCACCAGATAAGAGGTCTGTAATACCACTCGATAAAGCATAAATGACAATAAGTAAAATAAAGAAACCTTCTACAGCTAACACAAGCGGTTCAAATTGCCAGAAGCCAAACTGGAATCGCTTACTTGTTTCTCTCGCTACAAGCTTAGCAGTCATAAGCATCATAATCTTAATAACTACGTCCACGAAGGAAAATACACCATCTAATAAGACGGCACTAGACCCTGTAACAATCCCCATTATAGTACCACTAACGGCCACAAGTGCCATCAAGGCAACCGACTGCATTAATAACTTTTGTTCAATAGAGCGCCTTGCGCCTAATATATCCATTAAGTTCCCCACTTTCTTAATTTTTACATCCTTTTATTATACACCAAGTACATTGATACGCAAAAAGCAGCTGATTTGAATGCGTTTCAAATCAGCTGCTTATAATGTATCAATATTCTTTTTCTATAAGGAGTAAATTTTCAATTTTTGAATATTTTTAATCCTTATTTAGATCGTAGGCTCTGGAGCTACTTTACCAGCTACATAGCGCTCTACAATGTGTCGATCATCGCCTACATATAACCAGCGTTCCAATCGCTCTTCTAAGGAGCGTTCATTAGGGTCAAACAACGTCGTATCGTCGATAACAAGAGCATCAAGTTCACAACCTTTTTCAAAGCTGCCCACCTTGCCAAAGAACTTACCGCCGCCCTTTGTAGCCATATAGAAGGCTTCACTCAATGTAAGTGGCACATACGTTTGATCCACTTCCACCCATTTCATCTTGGATAGTCCAATGGCTTCGGTAAGAACCTTTGCCATAGATACAATATGTCCACCAGAAATATCGGAACCTAAGCCAATAGGTATTTTCCGTTCAAACAATTTACGAATCGGTGCAATGCCACTAGATAAATTTACATTTGAATATGGGCAATGAGCCACCATAGTTTGTGTTTCTGCCATGCGGTCCATTTCTACGTCACTTAAATGAATGCAATGAGCCATCACTGTCGGCACCTTCCCTATGAGGTGATGTTCATAGTACACATCTGTATAATTAGCTGCCTCAGGATGTAGGGCTGCTACCCAGTCAATTTCACCATGATTTTCTGACAAGTGAGATTGAACCGGCACATTATACGCTTCTGCCAAGTTACCTAAACCACTCATTAACTCGCTTGTACAAGATGGAACAAAACGAGGCGTAATAATTGGTTTTACTAAAGGACCAAATTGAGCTGATGCTTCTAACCACTCTTTAGTATCAGCCAATGATTGATTTGTATCTTCAATCAAGAATTCCGGACTATTGCGGTCCATGTTGACCTTGCCTACATAGGCAGATAAACCTGCTTTTTGTAAAAGCTCCATCAACACTAATGTACTATCTTTATGGATAGTACCAAATAAGATACTTCGCGTCGTACCATTGCGCCATAAGTCGTGAACAAAGGCGCCATAAACTAAACGAGCATACTCTTGATCACTAAACTTCGCTTCCTCTGGGAAAGTATACGTTTCAAGCCAAGGTAAGAGTTCCTTATCCATACCTAGACCGCGATTGCAATATTGCGGTGCATGAGCATGAGTATCCACAAAACCGGGGATGATGAGATGATCACCATAATCCGTAATCGGATGTTCTCCATACGCTGGTGGTATACTTTCACCACAATGAACAACTACACCATCGACGGCAATAACATAACCTTGTTGAATAGCTACAAACTCTGATGGACGTGGTGTATATAAAATATTTCCTTTTAAAATGATTGTTGAATTCATATAACCTCCTCGCATGTTCATGATTATAGATGAGTCGCTCTATACCACATGCTAGATTAATTTTCAATCAATATACAATGCTATATGATTCATATTATAGGCATTTTAGATGGCAAAGTGAATAATAAATGCCAATGTCATGATATACATAATAGGATGAATTTCATGACGACGACCTGTAGTCAATTTAATCAATGTATAAGAGATAAAACCAAAAGATAAACCTTGAGCAATACTAAATGTTAAAGGCATAAGAAGAATTGTTAAGAATGCTGGCAATGCTTCTGTAAAGTCAGTGAAGTCAATATGTGTTACCTCACTCATCATAAATACGCCGATTGTAATAAGTACCGGTGCAGTCGCTTGTGGTGGTACCAATAAGAATAATGGTGCAAAGAACAATGCTACCAAGTATAAAAGACCTGTGACAACGGCTGTAAGACCTGTACGGCCACCGTCGGCAACGGCTGCTGCACTTTCAATGTAAGAAGTAACTGTAGAAGTACCTACAACGGCACCTGCTGCAGCGCCAATAGAAGTACATAGCAAGGCTTTGTCTAACCCTTCGAACTTACCATCTTCATTTACCAAATTTGCTTTTCTCGTTACACCGATCAATGTGCCGATATTATCAAACATATCTACAATAGTGATGGAGAAAATAATAGAGAAAATACCATATTTAATAGCGCCCATTATATCTAGTTGACCGAATGTATCAACTGGAACTGGTGGCACCAAGTTAAAGATATCTGCACTTGTAGCAGGTATCTTAGTTAAACCTAAAGCCATTGCTGCAATTGTAGTAAACGCCATGCCGATTAGCAAGCCGCCTTTAACTTGTTTTGCCAGCAAAATACTAGTAATAAATAAGCCTAGTAAAGTCAATAATACCGCTGGATCTTGCATATTACCTAGGGTTACAAAGGTAGCATTATTAGGTACGATAATATGAGCATTTTTAAAGCCGATGAAAGCAACGAATAAACCAATACCTACACCTATCGATGTTTTCAGCACTTGTGGAATACCATCTACAATTTTGTTAAGAACTTTAGTAACCGTTAAAATAACAAATACTGTACCGGAAATAAAAACGGCACCTAATGCAGTTTGCCAACTAAGACCCATGGCACCACAAATAGTGTACGAGAAGAACGCACTGAGACCAAGGCCTGGTGCTACGATAACAGGAACATTAGCCACTAAACCGATAAGCATGGTCGCAAAAGCTGTTGTTAACACAACCGCTGCCACTGCACTAGCATGCGGCATGCCTGATACAGATAATAAGTTTGGTATTACTGCCAGAATATATACTGACGCAATAAACATCGTAATACCTGCAAAAAACTCAGTTTTCACTGATGTGCCATGTTGGGTTAACTTGAAAAAGCGATCAAGAAAACCATTTGCTTCATTTGTTCTTTCGTACTCCATTGAACTCATCTCACATTCCTCCAAACTTTTAGAAAAAAATAAAATGGATAAATAAAAAACGACTACAAGAGCATCATAAAGATGCTCTTGTAGTCGTAAATTTCGGTTTACGCTAGAAAGCCTTGACCCATTCCGTCAAGGTTATACAAGATTAGCAATATGTCTATACAGTTAATCCCTATCTGCTATTTACTATTGATAAGGCTAAATAAGAAATTTTCATTTTATGAATTTTTCTCATATCTGTTATGCTGATAATACAATCTATGCACCTAGTATAAAGTTATTTTTATGCACTGTCAATAACTATTTATGATTTACATTTGATATTCTTTTTTCAAGACATAACCGTATGCTTTTTTAGAGCCATCTGGTTGTTCAATGAGGTATACACCTTGTATTTCTGGAGCAAATCCAGGCAATTGATTAATTCCTTCTTCTAAAGCAAGGAAGTAATCACAAGCAGTCCGAGACCATCGTTCTCCAGGCTGTACGCATAATACACCTGGTGGGTACGGCAAAGCCCCTTCAAGCGCAATGCGACCTTCCGCTTCATCTAAAGGCACAAGCTCTCCCTTATTGCGTTGGAACTCAAAGTTTGCCTCTTGTGGATTCATTACATATTCTGGGAAGTACGCCTTGGAAAACAAGCGTTGCTGTAGAGTACTCACATTTCTATCTTTATAAAAATCATGCATTTCTTGACAGAGTTGGCGTATATGATAGCCTTTATATTTATCTATATGGCTATAGTAAATCGACGGTAACACCTCTTCCATAGGGGCATTGCGTTCTATAAGCTCTTCAAAACGCACAAGCTGATCAACTAATGCATCCATTTTCTCTTTAGATTCTGCAGGAGTCATAAGGAATAGAATCGTATTGAGATCACACTTTTCTGGAATAATTCTATTTTCCCGTAAGTAATTGGCCAATATATTGGCATGAATCCCAAAGTCTTCATACGCCCCTGTTTCAACATTAATACCCAGGCGTAATCAACTGGAATTTACAAGGATCGATAAAGTACTGCCCTTCACCATAGCCTTTAAAGGAATGCCACTTTGCATTAGGTTCAAAGGCAAAATAGCTCACATCATTAGCCATCTCTTGTGTATTGCCTTCTTCCCACTTCTTACCATGTACTACAGGTGGTACCAAAGGTCTCAGATATTTGCAACGTCTTAATACCGATTTACGAGCATCAATCCCTACTTCAATACATTCACGCCACAACTGTTTTCCCAATTCACCTTCATGTATTTTGGCATTTACATCGAGAGATGCAAAGAGTGGATAAAAAGGTGATGTGGAAGCATGCATCATAAAGGAGTTATTAAAACGCTTATGATCTACATAACGGTCTTGTCCTTTGATATGTTTATCTTTCTTATGGATTTGAGACGTTTGAGAGAAGCCAGCTTGTTGCTTATGCACAGATTGAGTCACTAAAATTCCAGGATCATTAGGGCCTAATTCCAATAATAAGGGGCTACAATCTTTCATCATAGGAATAAACTGTTCATACCCAACCCAGGCAGAGTCAAAGAAAATATAGTCGCACAAGTGACCTATCTTATCAACTACTTGGCGCGCATTATAGATTGTACCATCATAGGTACCTAATTGAATAACGGCTAGCCGAATTGGACGGTCTGCTTTAGCTTTATTAGGATCCTTCTCACCGATTAAATTTCGAATATAGCTTTCATCAAAACAATGATCTAAAATACCGCCAATGGAACCAAAAGGATTCCGTGCGGTCTCTAAATATATTGGTGTGGCACCGGACATAACGAGACCGCCATGGCAAATAGATTTATGATTATTGCGATCATATAAATAATATCGCCTGGCGTTAAAAGAGCATTGAGTACTACTTTGTTGGCAGAAGATGTGCCGTTTAATACAAAATATGTTTTATCCGCATTATACACTGCAGCTGCATGAGCCTGCGCATCATGAGCGTGGCCTTCGTGAATTAAAAGATCACCAAGCTTTACATCAGCATTACAAAGGTCTGCACGGAAAATATGCTTTCCAAAGAAATCATAAAAGGCACGTCCCGTAGGATGCTTAGCAAAAAACTGTCCCCCTTGATGTCCTGGACAGTCAAATTGAGCATTGTTATCTCCTACATAATCAGATAAAGCCTTAAAGAAAGGAGGCAAAATCAAAGCTTCATAGCTTGCTACAATCTGCTCTATCGTTCCTTTATAGTCATTTATGCTAGTAGATGTAACATCTATTACCGCTGCGATTCGCTCCATATCAAAAGATATAGTATGGGATGGATCTACTACCATTACAATAACGGGTATTCCAAAAGAACGAATTTGCTCATTATCGAGTACATCCATTTCAGAGGCGCTCACCACAACTGCACCTATGTTGGTAAAATCCGTTTCATTAATAGGTATACATGTACGTTCCTCGATGGAACTAATCCAAGGTTTTACACTATCGGTAAAAGCAATTTTTAAATGTTTCACCATAGCCTCCTCTCTTCATGTCAATACTTTATATGCTTATAGTATTTAATGTAGTACATTATAGTCATGTAAAAAAGCTCCCTACTCAAAGAATAGGGAGCCTTTATATGTTAGATTATTCAGCTGCTTCTTCTTCAGCTTCAATATGCTTAGGAGCTTCTGGTTTCATCAATGGGAACAACAATACATCGCGGATGGATGCAGAGTCTGTTAAGAACATAACGAGACGGTCAATACCAACACCTAAACCTGCTGTTGGAGGTAAACCGTATTCAAGAGCTGTAACGAAGTCTTCATCCATACGGTGAGCTTCATCATCGCCAGCTTCGCGTTCTTTTAATTGATCCAAGAAACGTTGTTTTTGATCGATTGGGTCATTTAACTCGGAGAAGCCATTTGCCAATTCACGACCATAAATGAACGCTTCAAAACGTTCTGTAGCCAATGGAGTTTTCACGACTTGCTTTTCGCAAGTGGAGAAATTTCTTTTGGATGACCATATACGATAGTTGGTTGAATCAAGTTTTCTTCTACATAATCTTCGAAGCAAGCATTTAAGATTTTACCAATACCATCGTTATCTGTATATTCTACATTCAAACGATCTGCAATAGCTCGAGCTTCTTCAACAGTAGTTACTGCATCAAAGTCTTCACCAGTGTATTTTTTTACACCTTCTGCCATTGTGATACGGTTCCAAGGTGGAGTCAAATTGATTTCAGTACCTTGGTATGTGATTTCTTGTGTACCTAGAACCTCTTGAGCACAGTAGGACACAAGATTTTCTGTTAAACGAATAGCATCCTCAACATCGCCATACGCTTGGTAAGATTCGATAGTAGTGAATTCTGGGTTATGACGGTTGTCGATACCTTCGTTACGGAAGCAACGGTTCATTTCGAATACGCGGTCCATACCACCAACAATCAAGCGTTTGAGGTACAATTCTGGTGCAATACGCATGTAAATATCGATATCGAGCGCATTGTGGTGCGTGATGAATGGACGAGCTGCCGCACCACCAGGGATAGCATGCATCATTGGAGTTTCCACTTCCATGAAACCATCACGCATCATGTATTCGCGAATTTTAGCAACGATTTGAGAGCGTTTTACAAATGTATCACGCACTTCAGGATTTACAATCAAATCAACATAACGTTGACGGTAACGAAGTTCTGTATCCTTTAAACCATGCCATTTTTCTGGCAATGGACGTAAAGATTTAGATAACAAAGTTAATTTGTTAACTTTAATTGTAACTTCACCTGTATGAGTTTTAAATACATGACCTTCTACACCGATGATATCACCGATATCAAGCATTTTTACGTATTTATAAGCCTCTTCGCCCAATACATCTTTACGGAAATATACTTGAATATCCCCAGATTTATCACGAACATTGGCAAATGCTGTTTTACCATGGGAACGGATTGTCATCAAGCGCCCTGCAATAACTACAGGTTGACCATCATATTTCAAGAAGAAGTCATCTTTAATTTCTTTTGCATGATCTTTTACAACAAAACGTTGACCAAATGGATAGATGCCATCCGCTTCGTATTCAGCCAATTTGTCGCGGCGAATTTGCATTTGCTCATTCAGCTCTTCTTGTACATTTTTAATTTCTTCACTCATGTTATCGCCTCTTCGTCAGTAAATGTAAATTATTGGATTGCTAACACTTTGAATGTAACAGGACCATCTGGTGTGGAAACCTCTACTTCATCACCTTTACGTTTGCCCAAAATAGCTTTACCTACAGGAGATTCGTTAGAGATACGATTGTTGAATGGATCCGCTTCAGAGGAACCAACGATAACATATTCCAATTCATCATTGTACATCGTATCAAGTACAATAACTTTACTACCTACAGATACAACATCGCCCTTTACGGACTCGTCAATGATTTTCGCCGTGTTAATTTTATTTTCTAACTCTACAATATGACCTTCGATGAAAGCTTGTTCATTTTTTGCATCATCATATTCAGAGTTTTCACTGATATCGCCATATTCAATAGCTGTCTTAATACGTTCAGATACTTCAATACGACGTACAGATTTATAGTACGCTAATTCTTCTTCTAATTTCTTTAAACCGTCGGCGGTAAGTAATGTTTCTTTTACGTCTGCCATGGGTACCCCACTCTTTCTACATATAAATAATAAGAAAAAGTGCCATAGTAAGATGACACCTTGTCTTTTGTTTCTAAATTATCTCAACCATTATATAAAAATACTATTCATTTGTCAATCTCACTACATTGCAGCCAGTATTTTACGGTATGAGTCTAGCTCATCGTGAAAGCTTGTTACAGTATGAATTGTATTCACACGATTGCGCCAATAGGCAGATTCAGGAAGTCCCTTCATATACCACCCTGCATGAGTTCGTATTTCCTTAACGGCCATACTTTCACCCTTATATTGGCATAACAAATCAAAATGTTTTAATAGCATATCGAGACGCTCAATATCTGTAGGCGCCGGTAATATTTCACCAGTCGCCAAATAATGGAGAATACGACCAAAGATCCAAGGATTCCCCTGTGCACCACGGCCTACCATTACCGCATCACAACCCGTTTCATCAAGCATTTGCTTGCATCTTCAAGCTCTACTATATCGCCATTACCAATAACCGGTACAGACACAGCCTCTTTTACAGCCTTAATATAAGACCAATCAGCATGCCCACTGTACATTTGCTCCTTAGTACGGCCATGTACTGCAATAGCCGCCACACCTGTAGATTCGATGCGCTTAGCAAAGTCCACAACATTGATGGAATCACTATCCCAACCGATTCGCATTTTTACGGTTACAGGCACATCGACGGCCTTAACCGCAGCCTCTGCTACACGAGCTGCTAAATCTGGATTTTTCATAAGAGCAGAACCATCACCAGAGGTTACTACCTTTTTCACAGGACAGCCCATATTAATATCTACAATATCGGCACCTGCATCAGCTACTACCTTTGCGCCTAACGCAATTGCTTCTGGATTGGAACCAAAGATTTGCATAGATACAGGGCGTTCTACCTCTTCAATACGCAACAATTCATGAGTGCGCTCATTTTTATATTTAATGCCCATGGCACTGACCATTTCGGTGCAAACCATGGCGGCGCCATGCTCTTTAGCAAGTAAGCGATAGGCAATATCGCTTACCCCTGCCATAGGCGCTAATATGGCTTGACCATCAATTTTGACGGACCCTATTTGCCACTGTTTATGATTCATATAATTCTATATCCCCTAACAAAAAGGGTACAGCATAAGCTGTACCCGAATGTACACTACTTCGTTACATATACGTAACTATATTATAGTAGCATTATTTATTTCTTTCGTAAATAAGGCGTAAACCTTCTAGTGTAAGCATAGGCTCTACATGGTCAATGCAATCTGTAGCACTGCTGATAAGCTGTGCCAAACCACCTGTAGCCACTACAGTTACGTGGTCGCCCATTTCTGCTTTCATACGCGTTACGAGACCCTCTACTTGGCCTACGTAGCCGTAGAACATACCGGATTGCATAGAAGATACGGTATTCCGGCAAATGACTTGCCCTGGATCTCTTACTTCAATACGTGGCAATTTAGCAGCCCGTTGGAATAGAGCCTCCGCAGAAATTGTTACACCTGGCGTAATAACACCGCCCATATAATCGCCATTACCTTGTACTGCACAATAAGTAGTTGCTGTACCAAAGTCGATAATAATCAAGTCACCCTTGTATTTTTCATGAGCCGCTACAGCATTTACGATGCGGTCCGCACCGACTTCACGCGGATTATCATACTTAATAGCAATACCTGTTTTAGTACCAGGACCTACGATAAGGGGATTCACATTGAAATAACGTAAACATACACGTTCTAAGGTAGGCATCATTGGAGGTACAACAGAAGAAATGATAATATCTTTAATATCTTTCACATTAACCTTACGATCGTGGAAGAACAAGTTCATCATCAACATGCCATATTCATCAGTGGTACGAACCCGATCCGTGGAAATACGCCAGTGACCTACAAGCTCTGCCTTGTCGTATACACCGAGAACAATGTTGGTGTTCCCCACATCAATTACTAATAACATGAATGCCTCCTATTTACGCGGACGAATTGATACGTCCCCTGCCATAACACGTTTAACAGTCCCATCCGGGATTCTTACTAATAAATTACCATCTTCATCAATATCGGTTGCTACCCCTTCATAGGTATTACCAGGAGCGCGAACCTCGATTTCTTCACCGAGAGTCACCGATAATTGACGCCATTCATTGAGAGTTTCCTCAAAGCCGCTATCAAGCACATCATAATATTGATGCTCTAAGGCTTCTAATATAATTCTAAATGCTTCCGTCCGTTCAATATCAATACCTTCCATAGTTAAGGATGTAGCGATCAACTTCAATTCTTCCGGGAGCTCTTCTTGTTTAGTCTTTACATTGACACCAATGCCCATCACAATATGAGAGATTTCCTCCATAGAGCCGGACATTTCTGTTAAGATACCTACCAATTTACGGCCATTCACTAAAATATCATTAGGCCATTTAATACCCGCATCAGTGAGCCCCATTTTATGGAATGCCTTTGTTAATGCCACTGCGGCCATCAACGTACACTTTGGTGCTTCTACAGGCGCAAAATCAGGGCGCAAGATAAGACTAAACCATAGACCTTTACCAAATGGAGAATACCAGCCACGAGATAAGCGACCACGACCAGCTGCTTGCTCTTCTGTAACGACAACGGTACCTTCTTCAGCACCTTGTTGAGCTAATCGACGAGCCTCTAGGTTTGTAGACTCTGTAACATCCATATAAACATATCGTTTGCCAAACACATCGGTCTTTAAGATTTGCTTCATGGCCAATGGACTTAACAAATCAGGTTCCTCCAATAATCGATACCCCCTCTTGGTATAAGATTCTATTTGTAGCCTTTTTGACGTAACGCCTTGATATGTTTCCAAATAGCTGTGCGCGAAACATGGCATGCTTCGGACATATCTTGTCCCGATACGAAACTACCTTGGTTTTGTCTCAAGAATTCTAGCACTTCATCACGCATAGTTTAGAGCCCCTTTCTTTGTCAACCTAGGTTTACAATTCGATTGTACAAGTGTCCCCTATAAAAAGCAAGGATTATTTATAGTAATTAATGATATAATACATATAGTATTAAGTTATACCGTATGTAAAAAATAACAATAGTATAATCTATCATTATCTGGGGAGATATATGAAACAATTTACATTAGAAGAAAAAAATGAAGTTCTTGAGAACCCGTTTATTCATATTCATAGAAAGCTCGATGTCCTATTAAACATAGGCAAACTACTCATGGAATGTGGTGCCGATACAAATCGAATCATTGAAGAAATGCTTAAAGCCGCCACATTTATGGGTATTCCTCATGATTATTTAAATATACATATTTCCTATACTACGATTATGGTCAATTTACTGCATAAAGAACGATCTATTACCGTATTTAGAAAAACACCTGTCCATGTACCCAATATGGCCATGATTAATGCAGTATCTAAACTAACTTGGCGAGCCTTTGAACGACATTATTCACTTACAACTTATGAACAGTTAATTTCAAAATTAGATTGCACTATTCCAGTATATCCTGATTGGATAAAGGGTATTGCTTGTGCCCTCGGGATCAGCAGGCCTTGCCTTTTTGTATAGTGGCGATATGATAGCTTTTATTGTAACTGTTATTTGTTCTCTAATCGGTTATTTTGGTCGTACCTTATCGGTACGCTTTGGTTGCAATGAATATGTAGGCATTGCAATTGGCGGCTTTGCCGCCATGGTTTCTGCCTATGGTTTCTATTCACATATTGAACAAGATTCGTTAGTTTACGTTCTTGTTTGTTGTACCTTATTTATGATACCTGGTGTACCGCTTATAAACTCCGTTATCGATACCATCAACAACCATATTTTATCGGGAATTACAAGAGCTATTAGAACGATCCTTATCGTTGGTAGCATGACCTTAGGCATGGCAATGGCTCTATACTTTAGCCCTATGCCGGCCTTTAGCTTTGTAGATATTAAGCCTCATGTATTATCGATTGAGCAAATTATAGGGTCTTTTACAGCTGCTGCTTCCTTTGCGGTACTCTTTAACGCTCCTGTCCGATTACTAGTATCCATTGGCATTGGCGGTGTATTATGCGTATTTATCCGCAATTTATTAGCTGTTGAATTTGGCTTTTCTATTCCAGGTGCTACCTTTGTAGGCGCTGCTGTAATGAGCGTAATTTATGTAAAAGTTTCTACGTGGCTTAAAACATCTAGCACAATCATCATCGTCCCATCTGCCATAGCCTTAATGCCTGGCATTTTATATTACAGATTCCTCTTTGATATGCTTCATATCGATGCACTATCAGAATCTGGTTTGCTTCATATGGTTCAAAACGGTGTAACAGGCATCCTCACTATTGTAAGTATTGCGGTTGGTGTAGCAATTCCAAATGTACTGGCTCAAAAATATTTGAAAGCCCGAAAAGAGCGTAGAATTCAACAGCACTTGGCAACACGTCATATTAACGATGGCCAATAGATATGCCTCACCAACTACATTACTAGCTTCGCAATATAGATAGCATACTAATTACCTATAGCTAGTAATAGGTAATTATAATCAAAAGAGCATATATAAAAAGAGCTGGCCCTCAACGAGGCCAGCTCTTTTATTTAGATATCTCATTATTTGATTTCATTAGAAGGTGTTTCACTAGGAGCATCCACTGTAGCAGTGTTTTCTTTAGCTTCAACCACCTCTGGTACTACAATACCTGCCGCTTCTAGAGCTTCTTTAGGCTCCTCAACTTCAGGGGCTTTCGTTGTACCATATTTATAAAGATTATCTACAGCTTTAGAATCGATTGTTTCTTCTTCTAACAAAGCATTTGCCATGTCATGTAAGAATTTCATTTTCGCTGAGAAGTTTTGTTACATCTTTGTACGCTTCTTCTACAATGCGATGAATTTCAGAGTCGATTTTTGCTGCAATCTCTTCACTATAGTTGCGCTCGTGACCAAGGTTTTTACCCAAGAATACTTGTTCTTGTTGTTCACCAAATACGATAGGACCAAGCTCATCGCTCATACCCCAACGCGTTACCATCGCACGAGCTGTATTCGTTACGCTTTGAAGGTCACCAGAAGCACCTGTACTGATTTCATCTAGGATTAAGGCCTCTGCAATTCGACCACCAAGAGCTACGCGAATATCCGCTAATAATTGAGATTTTGTTTTGTAATTTTGTTCCTCTGTAGGAAGCATCATAGTGTAACCACCTGCTGCGCCACGAGGAATGATTGTTACCTTATGAACAGGATCTGCATGAGGCAATAAATGTGCCACAATAGCATGACCAGATTCATGGTACGCTGTTAACTTGCGGTCTTTCTCGCTCACAATATGACTGCGGCGTTCAGGACCCATGCTAACCTTTTCACTAGCTTCTTCCACTTCAGCCATAGTGATAACTTTTTTGTTAAGTCGAGCCGCCAATAAAGCCGCTTCGTTTAACAAGTTGTTCAAGTCAGCACCAGTAAAGCCTGGAGTTTCTTAGCAATTGTTTTCAAGTCTACATCGTCAGCCAATGGCTTATTACGAGCATGTACTTTCAGGATTGCTTCACGACCGCGTAAGTCTGGACGACCTACGATAACTTGACGGTCAAAACGACCTGGACGCAACAGCGCTGGGTCAAGAATATCTGGACGGTTTGTAGCAGCAATAGTAATAATACCTTCATTGGCACCGAAGCCATCCATTTCAACGAGCAATTGGTTCAATGTTTGTTCACGTTCATCGTGACCACCACCAAGACCTGCACCACGTTGGCGACCAACTGCATCAATTTCATCGATGAAGATGATACATGGAGCATTCTTTTTCGCTTGTGTGAAAAGATCACGCACACGAGATGCACCAACACCTACGAACATTTCTACGAAATCTGAACCGGAAATCGTAAAGAATGGTACCCCTGCTTCACCAGCTACGGCTTTAGCAAGCAATGTTTTACCTGTACCTGGAGGTCCAGCGAGCAATACACCTTTCGGAATTTTAGCACCGATAGTTGTAAATTTACCTGGATCTTTCAAGAATTCTACTACTTCTTCCAATTCTTGTTTAGCTTCTTCAGCACCTGCTACATCTTTGAAGCTAACCTTTACATTACCTTCACCCATCAATTTAGCACGGCTTTACCGAAGTTCATCACTCGGCCACCGCCACCTTGTGTTTGTTGCATGATAAAGAAGAACAATACAACCAAGATGATAATAGGAATAGCAGAACCTAACAGGCTCATCCACCAAGCTGGTTGCTCAGGTGGAGCTGCTGTGATTTCTACGCCATTATCTTGTAATGTTTTAATTAATGTTTCATCACTAGGCGCATAAGAATTGAACTCTGTTCCATTTTTTAGTTTACCTTTAATACCGTGATCATTGGTAATCGTTACGGACTCAACCTTTTTCTGTTGTACTTGTTGAATAAATCCTGTGTAACTAAGTTCAGATTTATTCGCACTTTGACCAGAGAAAGCGTCAATGGCGATAACGAAAGCGGCAATGATAAGTAAATAAAGGACGATATTTTTAGTAAATCGACCCAAAATATTACCCCTTTCAATAGTAATTTAGTTGTATAAACGAATTGAGTACATCTCATTGAGAGATGCACTCATATATTATATCATATTTTTAATTTTGATACATTTCTTCCTTTAAAATACCGATATAAGGCAAGTGACGATATTTTTCCGCGTAGTCTAAACCATAACCGATAACAAAGTAGTCAGGAATGATAAAGCCTACATAGTCTACTTCTACGTCCATTTTACGGCGCTCAGGTTTATTTAATAACGCTGCAAGACGTACGCTTTTAGCGCCACGAGCATGTAAATTTTCTAGCAAGTAATGTAATGTTGTACCGGTATCAACGATATCCTCTACAACGAGTACATGTTTACCCTCTACAGAGCGATCTAAATCTTTTAAAATTCGAACTACCCCTGTACTAGTTGTACCACTGCCATAACTAGAACAAGAGATGAAATCAAAACTTACATCTACGCTGTCATCAATAGCGCGTGCTAAATCTGTAAAGAATACGATAGCACCCTTTAATACCCCTACGAGCACAACGGATTCATTTTGGTAATCTTTACTAATCTCTTTACCTAATTCCGCTACACGTGCTTTTAATTGTTCCTCTGTATATAAAATATCTTTTGCATCTTGATGCATCTATATGACCTCCACGATTCATATTAATGTTTGCAATATACCTTTATTGTATCACATTGAGCAGTTACTTTTATACTTTTTATAGTGAAAGTTTTCGCTTCTCCGGTGTTAACAATATCTAGTAATTGCTCTTGATGAGCTGTAGTAAGCATTATATCAGAGTCAATAGAACTCACCAAACGCTGCCACAAACGACGTTGTATGGCTACTGGTTCCTTTCGTAAGGCCTTACGAGATAAACGCATTTCATTTTTATCAATAGTCACTAATCGCTCAAAAGCTTGTACCGTCAAATTAGAAATTACTGCTAAATCTTCACTTACAGAACTTCCTAATCTAGCGATAGCATCTACTACTTTAGGGTTAATCGATTCTAACTCCGGTATAATACGATGACGAATTCTATTTCGCTGATATCGAATATCATCATTTGTAGAATCAATACAATACGTGAGCTTTCTATCGGCTAAATAAGCTAATAATTCTGCTTTTGTAATATCTAATAAAGGTCTAATCACAGGAATATCATAGTCATGGCTGACTACAGCCATACCTGTTAGCCCGTTTAATCCTGTACCTCTAATAAGATGCGCTAGAATCGACTCAGCTTGATCATCCTTATGATGAGCTACCGCAATATAATCATACCCCTCAGAATGAGCTATTTCATTTAGCCATTGATAGCGAACTTGCCTACCAACGGTCTCCTCAGATAGCTTTAGGTCTTTACTCAAGGTAGGCACATCAAAGGTAGTTGTATAAAACGACAACCCTAATGCATCTACCTGATTTTGAAGCCATAGAACCTCAGCTTTACTTTCAGGGCGAATAGAGTGGTCTACGATAGCAATACCAAGCTTATATTTTGTATGGCGATGCGCAGCAATGTCTTGTAATAAATGTAATAAAGCCATCGAATCTGGACCACCAGAACAAGCTATCAATATACGGCTATATTCAGGAAATAGCTTATGTAATTTTAAAGTGTGATTAACTCTTCGAATGAGTGCTTTCACATTCACGGGCCATCGCCTCCATACCATCTTGGTCACTCACAAATACATGAGGCACCTCATAAGCGTCCATAAAGGACGTTAAAATCTCCGCACCGGCTACGATGATATCGGCACGACCGGCAGGTAAGCCTTTGACTTGCAATCGCTCTTCACGGCTCATGTAACGCAATCTCATAATAATGCCTTCCACAGTCTCACGGCTCAATTTATGTCCTTGCACCTTAGTGCCATCATAATCTTCTAACTTTAAATCGATAGCTGCCAAGGTCGTTAACGTACCGCCGATACCAATAAATTCACCAAATTCTCCTTCAATCATCATCGGATCCCACAAGAATTGAGTTTCTTCCCACACACGTTGAGGACCTTCGTCAGACATAGATTGAAGCCGTACAGCACCTACAGGATAAGAGCGGCTCCAATAAACGCCGTCCTTATTGCCTAATGCTAGCTCTGTACTACCGCCACCGATATCGATAGTTGTATAGTGACGGCCATCATTCAACTGGTCCCCTAAGGCGCCATTAAAGCCATAAATAGCCTCTTCATCGCCCGAGAGAATACGCCATTCCATCGGACAATATTCACTAATGTGCTCCATAAATTCAAGGCCATTAGCTGCTTCACGAACAGCGCTCGTTGCAAAACCAAAGCAGTATTCCGCTCCGTATTGGTCGGCTAATTTCTTAATATCCCTGAAGGCTTGATATGATGCTTCCATCGATTCAGCACGTAATGTACCATCTGTATTTCGCTCTCCAAGACGAGTGGTCCACAACTGTTTTGGCTCGTAATGCCAAATTTTATTTTCATAAGTAGCTAATAATAAGCGTACTGAATTAGATCCAATATCGATAATTGCTAACTTCATAATCGCTCCTTGCATACAGTAGTATCCACCTAATACTACTGCCCCCTTACTATTTTATACATAAGTAAAGAGATGGCAGAAAGCCATCTCTCACTATTAATCTCGACGACCGCCTCGGCCTCCGCGTTTACCTTCAGTATTGCGTTTTAAATCGTGCAAGCGTTCATTGCTATCGCGCAAAAATGATTTCATCTTCGCTTCGAAAGCCTCTGCACTTTGTTTAGATTGAACTCGACGAGGACGTCTTTCTTCACTTACCACTTCTTTAGATTGTGTTTGACGAATAGAAAGACCAATTTTATTGCCATCAATGGATAAAACCTTTACCTTTACAGGATCCTCAACCTTTAATACGGTATTAATATCTTCGACATACCCATGAGCTACTTCAGAAATATGAACTAACCCTGTTTGTTTCTCTCCTAAATCAACAAATACGCCGAATTTTGTAATACCAGATACGGTACCATCTACAATGTTACCAACTTCGATTGCCATGCAACCTCCTAATTAATGCGGAAACCTCAAACTACACAATAAAGCGAATCAAATTAAATTCTTACCTATTTTACATATGGTACTTCACCAGGCTTAACTAAGCCTAATTCCTCACGAGCCACCCCTTCAATGGTCTTCGGATCTTGTAACTTAGCCTTTTCCTGCTCTAATTCTTCATTTCGCTGTTTTAATTCTTGCAATTGCTGCTCTATATGTTGTTTTTCTTGATATACAGCCACCAAGCGATAGGCCTGCCCTAACAATAGCAGCACCATAATCCCTATGCCAATTCGCTTGATCCACATGAGGATAATACGCTGATCCTGCGCTTTGCGATTAGGGCGAACCCGTTTGCGCGGCCTTTTTGGACGTTGTACTTCCATAGTGTCCTGAGTCATAATGTCCCCCAAAAATATTCATCATCTGTATATTGTCATTCCTAAATTATACCACATAACATAGCTTGGGACTAAATAATATTACAGATATTTCTCTAGAAAAACAGAGTGCAATTGTATATATGTATACAAAGGCACAGTTATGTATACATCTAACGATAAGCTGTATTTACATAGTTTCTGCCTTAGTAGCATGTTCACGAATAATAGCACAGGAAGCTTTAAATAAAGTTAACTCTTCAACAGTAAGTTGTAGTTCTAAAATATCTTCAATACCATCTTTACCAATAACAGCAGGAGTGGACGCAAAAATTCCGCTTTCTCCGTATTGACCATCCAAGTAACAAGAACAAGGCAGTACCTTCTTTTCATCGTGGAATACAGCGCGAATTAGTTCAGTAGTGGCACTAGCAATGCCAAATTCTGTAGAGCCTTTACCGGCTAATACATGGTAACCACCAATCTTTACATCATCTAATACTTGTTGAAGGTCAAGTGTAGGGAATCTATGAGGTAATTCCTGTTGTAACTGCTCCAAGGGCTTACCTTGAACGCATACGTGAGACCACGGCACCATGGCGCTACCACCATGCTCACCTAAACAATAGGCCGTAATAGAGCGATTACTAATGTTAAAAATATGAGCTAATTCTTTTTGGAGTCGAGCAGAATCTAATGCTGTACCTGTAGAGATAATGCGCTTAGGGTTCCAATTTAAATGTTTACATAAGTAAGTGGCCACCACATCTGCAGGATTTGAGATAGAAATAATAAACCCATCAAACCCAGATTGTTTAATACGAGGAATAACGTCCTTTAATACCTCTACCGTTTCACCAAGACTTTCTAAACGATCTTGATACAAATTTGGCAAAGGTCCTGCACTAAACACGAGAATATCACAATCTCCACAGCCCTCAATAGGACCTGCAGTAGCTATTACTTTATGGGGAATATAGCTAACCGCATCATTAACATCCATAGCTTGGGCTTTCGCCTTTTTCTCATCAATATCCATCATATATAGCTCATCAACTTCACCTTGCAACGCAAGAGAAAAAGCTACATGAGAACCTACGTGACCAGTACCAATAATACCTACTTTACGCAATTTCATAAGGGCCTCCAATTATTAGCGAGTAAATGATAAAACCTTAACCAACACTAATGTATTGAAATCAAATACTCAATATCTAAATACTTTATATCAAAAATTCGATGCTTTTCTATTCAAATTATATAAAAATCATATGATTTAAAGAATACATAATTATTATATACCCATATACCCATTTTTAGAAAATCTATTAAAAGTACTGAAAAAAGACTGTTATATGAAATGCCCCCCAAATTGTGTCCAACTTTTGGGGGCATTTCATATAACAGTCTCTCTATCTTTAGTTGCATCTAGTAAAGAAACTGACCACAACAAAATCGCAATTATAAAGCCATATCTTCAAGGTTAAGAGGGAATAAGTCTTTATCCTCCATCACTTGTGGTGATTTTTCTAAATATTGTTTACGCATAGTCCATAAAATTTCTAAATCCTTAGGATCTAGTTTAGATAGCGCATATATCATAGTGAAGTCCCCGCCATAATGGCCACGTAAGCTATCCGGTACACCTTTAGGCCCTTCACCGCCAAGGCGATTATTAAAGAACCCCTGCAAGCGACGATTATCTAAATCAATAATAATAAAGCCTGACGCATCATATACATATAATGTATGGTTTATACGTTTTAAGGCACGTACCGTATTCGTAATAAAATACTGGTCCTTCATATCGATAAGAGATGATTCATAACCAGAATGGTAAAAGTCACCATAATAATGAGCTCCTCTATCAGTAGACTCTAATAAGCCTTTTAATTCGGTCTGCTCTTGAATCGTAAAATCAGATAAAGTTTTTACCGACCTAATATCTCGTAACCCCCGTTGGTAATCATCAGTCTTAGGTGGTTCTATATGCTGACCTCTAAAGGTTATGGGCATAAGACGAAGCGTATTATCAGCTAGGTTATAAATCCCAAAACCTTCGTAACCTAAGAAATACACTTGTGAATCAATGGATTTCATCGCTAATATTCGTTTTGAAATAATGGCATCACTAGAGTTGACTAATGTATGCGCTTCTGGATCTATACGCACTGTTTTAGTATCGTAGTTGACTCCTACCGCAAGCCAATAGGATAGCCCCACTACAATCAAAGCCAGTACACATAAACCGATACGTTTTATATTCATTTACACTCCCTATGAATCCCTAATCATAAAATGTAAACTCATGTACAATATGTATCGTATTTACTAGTTCATTAATCTTAGTATTTACTAGTTCATTAATCTTAGTATTTACTGGTTCACTAATCTTAACACATACATCGCTCTTTTATTCACTTAATTGATCTAATCGCTCATTAATTGTCATATCTTTATAGATAAAAGTTGGCAACAACTCATATAGTGGTCCTAATACAAAGGAGCGATCCCAAAAATGTGGATGCGGCACAACGAGTGTTGCATCATTTAAAGAAAGCATAGCACCTTGTGAGTCGTAAGCTAAAATAATATCTAAATCTAGCGTGCGAGGCCCCCAATGAATCAAACGTTTGCGGCCTGCCCCTTTTTCAAGACATTGAATTAGACCGAGCATTTGATGCGGATCTAAAGTACTTTCACAAAACCACATGCCATTAACAAATGTATCTTGCTCCGTATATCCCCACGGCTCAGTTTCAATAAGCGTAGAACTAATTACCTTAGAAACAGCCTCATGTTGCTGCAATGACTGAAAGGCAGAATGAATGTAGCCTTTCTTGTCCCCCATATTGGAGCCTACACTGATGTAATAGGTATACATCAAACTTGTCCCCTTGTAGTTACAACCTCAACATAATCTAAAATTCCTGCAATTGGTACAGATGGCTTCCGCACCGTTACAGATAAACCCTACAATACCTTGGTAATGTTGATACAAGGAATCCGCAATAAGCGCCCCCAAGCGCTCCAATAGATTACGTTTCTCACCAGTCATAACAGATTCTACAATTTCATATACTTCTACATAATTGATAGAGTCCTCTAGCAGATCACTTTGACCAGCCTTGGTAAGATCCGTTGTAATTTCCACATCTACAAAAAATCGTTGACCTTGCTCTTGTTCAGATTCCAAGTTCCCATGGTATCCATAAAAGGCCATATTTTTCAAAACGATTTTATCCATTATTCACCTCGTAATAGGCCATCCGCGACTGCTAAAGCACGCTTATGCATTTTCACGTTGTGAACACGCACCATATCAACGCCTTGGAATACACCTGTAATACAAGCGGCTACAGTGCCTTCATCGCGTTCTTCTGGTGGCAAACCGCCCAACATAGACCCGATAAAACGCTTGCGGCTAGGTGCCAACAAAATTGGATATTCATGAGCTGTTAACTCACCTAATCGCTGCATAACTTCAATATTTTGTTCTTTTGTTTTACCGAAGCCAATACCTGGGTCGAGCCAGATTTGTTGAGGTGTAACCCCCTCTTTTAACGCTTTATCGATAGCGCAGAAGAAGAATGCTTTCATATCCTCAATAATATCGCCATAGTTTGTATCATTACTATTGTGCATGATAATAACAGGCACCTTGAAGTTAGCTGCTACCGCCGCCATATCAGGATCATAATGTAGTCCCCATACGTCATTTAAAATATGCGCCCCTTTAGAGAAGGCATATTCAGCTGTTTTAGCATGATATGTATCGATAGATACGGGAACTGTAGATGCATTTAATACAGGATCTATTAATAGAGACAAACGCTCAATTTCTTCGTCTGCCGTCAATGGTGTAGAACCTGGGCGTGTAGATTCAACGCCTAAATCAATAATGTCCGCACCATCTTCAATCATTTGTTTTACATGCGCTGCTGCTGTCTCTGGTGTGTTAAATAGACCGCCATCAGAGAAGGAGTCAGGTGTACCATTGAGTATACCCATGATAAGGGTACGATCGCACAAAGATAAACTTTTGCCATCATTCCATGTATAATTTCTACGTTTAAACATTTGCCTGTCCTCCACCTAACATTGCCAACGCTTCATCTCTTAATGTGCCTTTTTCGGCCAATACGCCTCGGCTTTCTAATGTAATAACCTTTGAATCTTGCTGCATGGTACCTTTGATGAGCATACACAACTGAGTCGATGTAATGCGTACAAATACGCCATGAGCGGATAAATCATTCATAATAGCATCTGCCAATTCAGATGCCAACCGCTCTTGTAATTGCGGTCTACGGCTAAGAATATTAACAATATCTTGGAACTTGCTAAGCCCTGCAACACACCCATCCTTAGGTTGGTACACAATATCTACAGTACCAAAGAAAGGTAATAAATGGTGCTCGCACATGGAATAAAACGGAATCCCTGTAACTGCCACAAGACCTTTATAGTCTGTGCTAAAGGTTTCTCCCCATGCCGACTTTGTATCTAATCCTACACCGCTGAATAATTCACTATATAATTCTGTTACACGACTTGGTGTCTTCTCTAACTCTGGTGCCTCTGTATCAACAGATAAAGCCTCTAAGAATTGCTTTATCCCGTTCTTTGCACGTTGATTCATCGGTCCTCCTAAACGATTTTTGTCGTCCAATCCTCAATATTCCAAATATCCGTAACCCAACCTTGATAGAATTCAGGTTCGTGACTTACTAGTACAATAGTACCTTTGAATCACGTAATGCACGGCTCAACTCTTCCTTCGCATATACGTCTAAATGGTTAGTCGGTTCGTCTAAAACCAACACATTGTACTTATTCTGCATGAGTTTGCATAGGCGAACCTTAGCATTTTCACCACCAGATAATACACGCATTTGAGATGTAATATGTTCATTCGTAAGGCCACAACGAGCAAGGGCTGCACGCACCTCTGCATTGGTCATAGCCGGATATTCATTCCAAATATAATCTAGCGCTGTTTCAGAGTTAGATGGTGTATCTTCTTGAGCAAAATAGCCAACTTGTAAGAACTCACCTTTTACCAACTCACCACTCACAGGTTTTAATAAACCTAGAATAGTTTTTAACAACGTTGTTTTACCTAAACCATTGACGCCGCGAATGGCGATTTTTTTATTTCTTTCAATTTGAAAGTCTACTGGTCGAGTCAACGGTTCATCATAACCTAATTGTAAGCCAAAAGCCTCTACAATGAAGCGGCTTGGTGTACGTCCTTCTTTAAAGCCAAAGGTAGGCTTAATATACTCTTTTGGTTTTTCCAAAATTTCCATCTTCTCTAAGCGTTTTGCTCTAGAGTTTGCCATACCACGCGTCGCTACACGAGCTTTATTACGTTGAATAAAGTCCTCCATACGCTCAATCTCTTGTTGTTGACGCTCATAAGCCTTGGCAGCTTGTGCCTTCTTCACTTCGTAAGCAGCTTGGAACTGATGATAGTCACCAGTATATCGAGTAAGTACTGCTTGCTCAATATGATAAATGACATTGACTACGGAATTTAAGAACTCCATATCATGAGAAATCAAGATGAACGCATTTTCGTAGTTCTGCAAATAGTTTTGCAACCATTGAATATGCTCTACATCAAGATAGTTTGTCGGTTCGTCCAACAATAAAATTGTCGGTTTCTCTAGTAATAGTTTAGTAAGTAAAACTTTAGTACGTTGACCACCACTGAGCTCTGTAACATCTCGATCTAAGCCGATATCTGTAAGGCCTAAACCAGAAGCTGTACGCTCAATAATCGCATCAATTTCATAGAACCCACGTTGTTCAAGAATTTCTTGCCATTCCCCAACTTGCTCGAGAAGCTTATTCATTTCATCTTCGGACACATCGCCCATGCGATTGTACGCATCGTTAATATTTTGCTCCATAACGAACAAATCATCGAAAGCCCGTTGTAATACATCGCGAATAGTCATGCCCTTTTCAAGCACTGCATGTTGATCCAAATAACCCACTGTTACTTGGTTGGACCATTCAATTTTACCTTCGTCAGGCGGTATTTACCTGTAATGATATTTAGGAACGTAGACTTACCTTCACCATTAGCCCCAATAAGGCCTACGTGTTCGCCTTTTAACAAACGAAATGATGCATCATCCAAAATTTGTCGCGCTCCAAAACCATGGGTTACATTTGAAACGGTTAAAACACTCATATCTATCTCCACCGGAATAAAAGCCGTCTTATTGAAGACGGCTTGTTTCATACTTACTTAAATATTATATCTATTGTACCTTTTTGACCTCTATATGTCAAAAATTGAACATCACTTACACATAGCATAACGCAAGGCTACAACGGCCATAATCTTAGCCCCCTTAATAGCTTGTGCCAATCCATAATCAGAACCGGCTGCACAAGTGAACTCTGGCGTATGTGCTTCTAAGCCTAATCCAATCTGTAATGTAGGCTGTGCCGTAGGCACCTCATAGGATACATTACCTACATCCGTGCTACCATCCGCTTCATCATCAGGCAATATACGAGGTGTTTCACCAAACTCAGTCATCACATCTTTAAAGAGATCTAATAACTTTTTATCTTGACGCATATCCTTAAAAAGTGGCTCATAATGATGCATTTCAACTTGAGCGCCATAAAATGCTCCGATCTCTTGAGCAGCCGCTTTGATAGCCGGCAAAATAATACCTTCTAAATCATCCACCGTACGACCCCGTACAGTCATGCGAAGCGTAGCCTTAGGAGTTACTACGTTTGGTGCCGTACCAGCTTCGGTAAAGATAGCACCTACAATAGCACCTTTAGGGAAGGTTTTCTTTAACGCTTTAACTCTTTGATAAAGATCTACAGCACAATCTAAGGCGTTGATACCAGAATCAGTAAGTGATGCGATATGACAGGAACGCCCATGGAAGGTAACCTCTAGGGGATGCGTCGCTAATGATGTGCCCCCCACCTCATTTCACCGCCTGGATGAATGATGAGTGCCGCCTCATAGCCCTTAAATAAACCAGCCTCAGCCATGTATACTTTACCACCAATAGTTTCCTCCGCAGGACACCCAAAGAAGGTCGTTCCCCACGCTTCCGGTGCACTTTGACTAAAGGCAATAGCCGCCCCTAAACTCATCATAGCAATGAGATTATGTCCGCAACCATGACCGAGTTCTGGTAGTGCATCATATTCACCTAAAAAGGCTATTTTATGCTGTGCAGTACCGTTATAGTCACCCCGTAACGCCGTTTGTAACTCTGGAAGATCAGTGATACCCACTTGAGATATAAAATTATGTGTTTTTAAGAATTGGTTAATTATCTTAACTGCTTTATGCTCGTCTAAGCCCAATTCTGGGTTATCGTGTAAATATAAGGAGACATCGCGCAATTTTTTAGCCATACTATCTATGATGGCACACGCATGGGCCTCTCGTTCTTGTAATGTCATAAATCCCCTTATTGTTATTTAATATCTGTAAACTAACATTTGTCACCTATTTCGTATACGGATGAACGATAATGGTATTAGAAATATATCTAAAGCTAATCGTTGCTCCTAATGGCAAGGTTTGATGCGGTGAGCCATGTCCTGTTGGTACATAGCACACAAAAGGTTCTGGTAATTCAGAATTCCGATTTTCCTCCATGTACCGCAACGCTTCATAGCCCAAATCATAATCACCTTCATCTTCGTCGCCTTCGCAATTTGTAAAAGTACCGATGACTAAACCTTTAATGCGGCTCAATAAACCGCTGAGACGAAATTGTTGCAACATGCGATCTAGCTTATAAGGAGCCTCCCCTACATCTTCAATGAATAGTAAGGTATCCTCCCATGACTCATCCTCTAAAAAATAAGGTGTTCCCAATAGCATAGATAGCATTGTCATATTGCCACCGCGTAAAACCCCATCACCAAGGTCAGTGCCAATGGCACCTCGAGGTGGTTCAGGTAATGGTTCAATAACTTGTAATTTACCTTCTACGGTATTAAATAAGGCATCAATATCTGCTTTTCGTTCAGGCTTAAAATCTACGCCCATAGGACCATGATACGTAATAAGCTGGCTATATCGGTTGATAGCCATATGAAGTGCTGTACAATCACTATAGCCAATAAAAGCCTTACGATACTTACGAATCGCATTATAGTCTAATTGTTCTAAATACCGCATCGTACCATACCCACCACGCAAGGCCAGCACCGCATCACAAGGGGCTGTAGTCATCATATATTGAAACTCTGTAGCTTGCTCCTCAGGAGTACCACCATAGAGGCCCTTACGATGTACACTATCACCCCAGAATACCTTATAGCCTTTTGAGGCACAAATTTCTTCTATTTTATGTAAATCTTCATCGCTTGCACTAGCAGGTGCCATAATACCTATGGTCATGCCCGGTGCTAAACGTTTTGGTTCAATCCAGTTCATATATCCTCATAAAATACAACAAAAGACGTACACATAGTGTACGTCTTAAGTGTATCTTATTTGTATGCTTTTTTAAAGTCAACAAGGCCTAATGTAGTCCAGAAATAATTTTGAATCGTTCCGTTCGTTACATAAGGTTGTGTTGTGAAGTACAACGGCATTACAAGAGATTCATCAAAAATCATCTTCTCTGCTTCATGCATCAATGCATCTCGAGCCGCACCATTTGGCGTTATACGAATGCGTGCAATCAATTCATTGTACTCATCACTGTGATACTGACCATCATTGTCTTCTGCTGAGAATACTTCTAAGAAGTTTTGCGGATCACTATAGTCAGCAACCCAAGAAGCACGAGCTACTTGGTATTTGCCAGCTTCACGGTCTGCTAAGAATACCTTGTCTCTTGATTTTGTAAGCGTACATCAGCATCAAAAGCATTTACCCATGCATCTTGAATCGCTTCGGCAATAGATTTATGCAACTCACTTGTATTATACAAAATCGTAATTTGAGGTAATGGATGGTTCTTATCGTAACCTGCTTTTTTCAAAATTTCTTTAGCTTGTTCTACGTCTTCATAAACCAAATAACTACCAGCTTCACGGAAGTCTTCACGGCCATTACTTTCCAGCATGCCATACGGTACGAAGGCATAAGCCGCTTCTTTACCACCGCGAACGATGTTGTTAACAATGTTCGCGCGGTTGATAACCATGGAGAATGCTTTACGTACATCTGGATTTGTGAAAGGGTCAGCCTTTACATTAAATACGTAGTAATAGTTACCAAGCATAGGACCGATATGTAATAGACCAGCCTCTTCTAAGCGTTTTTGATCCGCTACTGGAGGCTCAACAGTCATATCAGCTTCGCCACCTTCAACTAAGGTGAGACGCGTACTTTGAGATTCACTAATAGGCCAGTTCATCTTCTCTGTTTTCACAGATTCTGCATCCCAATAGTTAGGATTCTTAATGAAATCCATTTCCCCATTATGCTTCCAAGACAACAAGCGGTATGGACCATTAGATACCATAGTTTCAGCATTAGCAGCCCAATTTTCATGAGCATCTACAGCTTTTTTGCTCACTGGATAGAAACTATGAGCTGCTAGTAATTTTAAGAAATACGCTGTTGGATTTTCTAAGGTAACTACCAATGTATCGTCATCGATGGCCTTAACACCAACATCTTCTGCTTTAGCGTCGCCACTATTAAAGGCTTCGCCATTTTTTAATACATATAACATATATGCATTGTCCGCATGGACTTCAGGGTCTAATACGCGTTTCCAAGCGTATTCAAAATCATGAGCCGTCAAAGGCTCTCCATTGGACCATTTTAAATCAGGTCGTAAATGGAAGGTATACTCACGACCATCATCGGAGATTTCCCATTTTTTTGCAAGTGCTGCTTCTGGTTCACTTTCATCATTAAGACGAACTAGACCATCAAATAGTTGGAGTTGAACCGTAGCCTCCGGAGAGGTAGTAGACTTTGCGGGATCCAATGTGGATGGTTCCTGCTCAATAACATAACGGATTGTATGCTCATCGATTGGTTGTACCCCACGAGGGTAACCAAATACGAACAAGAGCACACTCACCCCTAGAGCAAGGACCATGAGTTTAACAAATTTCGTTTATCCATCATGGCAATGCTTCCTCTACAAATACTTTCATGATGCGCCCAACTTGAGCGCCTAACTCTTTACCGCGGTCATTATCAATATCGCTCATCAACAAGATAAAGCAAAAATGACCTCTTAATGTTTCTAACACGCCCCCATCATGCTCTACGCGATCAAGGGAACCTGTTTTATGGTGAAAGCGTATGCCTTCGCCCCAGTAAAATGGCAAGATATCACGGAATTGTTGGCGGCCTAAAATATTCCACATTTCACAGCCATACGCATCTCTATCACGATATTCAAAAATGTGTTTATAAAGACGAGCTAAGGCCATAGCAGTCATATGGTTATCTCGACCCTCAGCTAACGCATCAAAGTCCATCATCATACGATTTAATTCAATCTCATCAACACCGAGTTTCTCAGCACGAGCATTAATATTTTCCATACCAAGTACAGTGATGAGCAAATTCGTTGCTATATTATCGCTAAGCACCATCATGAGACGGCATAACTCAAGATACGTAAAGCTATGTTTACCTACAAGCTCTTGCAGTGCCCCACCACCTTCAACGCGTGGAGTTTTAGATAAAGGCACCGTATCATTAAGGTCCAACTGCTCAGCGCGAGCTAAATGAAAGACATATTCCATGATGAGCACCTTAATCAAACTCGCACTAGAATGAACTGTATGTTCACCTCTAGATGCGATAAGTGTCGGTTCTTCTTCATCATCAAATTGCAATACTACATAGGATATATTCCCTGTAGGTGCCAATTCTTTAATAACCGTATCAAGTTGATTTTCTAAGGACTTACCAACAATTAGTTTTTCCATACTATTCTCCCATTATATGTGCCAGCATGCGATGCGGCGATCAGCCCAATCGCGAAGCGGTGGACGCTCTGTAAAGCAACGACCTTCCGCTTCTGGGCATCGACCACTAAATAAACAGCCTTTTGGCGGATCTAGTGGATTTGGTGGGTCTCCTTTTAGAGGGGCCCCAATTGGTGCATGTGGCATAACTGGGCCATTTAAGGCCGTCAAGGCACGGGTGTACGGATGTTGTGGAAACTCATACAAGTCCAATGCTGGACCTTCTTCCATAACAGCACCTAAATACATAACAACCATGCGATGACTAATGTAGCGCACCATGTTTAAATCATGAGAAATAAAGAGGTACGAAATGCCATGCTCTGCTTGTAAACGTTCAAGCAGTGTCATAATCTGCACTTGAATCGATACATCTAGTGCAGAAATCGGTTCATCACAGATGATACATTGAGGCTGCATAATTAGAGCCCGTGCAATACCGATACGTTGGCGTTGACCGCCAGATAATTCATGAGCATAACGCTCACCAAAGGACATATTCAATCCAACTTGGTCGAGCACCTCTTTTACGCGAATAACGCGATCACGAGGTGTATACTTTGGATTCAGCTCTAAAGGCTCTTCTAAATAGCATTCACCGTAAGTCGTGGATTAAGAGATGCGTATGGATTTTGGAATACCATTTGCATCACTGGATGAACAGCTTGTCTCTCCACATAAGGATCAATGTGACGACCATTCATATAAATGGAGCCAGATGTAGCTTGATGTAAACCCATCAAAGTGTAGCCAAATGTGGATTTACCACATCCAGACTCACCTACGATACCAAGGGTTTCCCCAGGTGATTGATATAGGCTCACGCCTTGTACAGCATGTACCGTGTGTTTTGGCTTAAACAAACCGCCTGACAGGGTAAACTCTTTAACGAGATTGTCAGTCTCCCATACGTAACTCATTAAAGTCCCTCCAACTTAGCTAACCAACATGTAAATTGATGATTCTCACCAACATTTGTAACCGTAGGAATCCGATTACCACAAATGCGCATAGCCCATTTACAACGCGGGTTAAACGCACACCCTCTCGGCAAATCAAATAGATCTGGCGGTTGACCTTCAACGGCTTTCAACTCGCCATGCCACTTTCCTTGCGGCAATGCTAGTAATAAGCCCAAGGTATAGGGATGACGAGGTTCATTAAAGATACCTTCTACCGTAGCAGACTCAACGCATTTACCTGCATACATAACCATAACGCGATCACAAATTTGAGCGATAACGCGTAAGTTATGAGAAATAAAGATAATACCAATACCAGCCTCTACGGCTAATGTTTGCATAAGGCGTAAAATTTGTGCCTCTGTAGTAATATCAAGTGCTGTTGTAGGCTCATCGCAAATCAAAATCTTTGGACGACCTGCTACAGCCATGGCGATACATACCCGTTGGCGCATACCACCACTCAACTCGTGAGGATATTGAGATAAACGTCTTTCCGGCGTAGAAAGGCCCATCTTCTTCAATAAATCGATGGCTATGGCTCTTTCATCGTAATCTTCACCATAGGCATTAGTACGATGAATAACCTCATACATTTGCTCACCAATCGTCATAATTGGGTTTAAAGAGGTCATAGGATCTTGGAATACCATGGCAACTGTAGTACCGCGAAGTTCATTCCAGTCATCTTCAGTAAATTCTAAACAATCATGACCATCAATCATGAATTTGTCCGCTTTAATTTTAGTCTTACCATATGGCAACAAACCCATTAAAGGAATTCACCATAACAGATTTACCACAACCAGATTCACCTACAATCCCTAAAATCTCGCCAGGCTGTAACGAAATATCTTGGTTGCGAATCACTCGTAATGGACCTTGAAAGGTTTCGATGGTAATGGACACATTGCGCACATCAACAATTGCGTTATTCATTATCTATCTCCTTCCTTAGGGTCTAATACATTGCGTAAGCCATCGCCAAGGAATGCAAAACCAAGCATGGTAACGCTAATGGCAACAGCAGGGAAAATCAATTGGAATGGATAAGAGCGCATGCTACTAATCCCTTCAGAAGCTAATACACCCCAGCTCGCCATCGGTGCGTTTACACCTAAACCGATAAAACTAAGGAATGCTTCTGTAAAAATAGCCTCTGGAATGGCCAATGTTAAGGTAATGATGATCGGACCAACACAGTTCGGCAAAATATGCCGCAATAAAATGCGATGCTTTGGAATACCCATAGCTTCTGCAGCGATGATGTATTCTTCGTTTTTAACTTTCAAAATTTGGCTACGTACGATACGGGCCATATTAAGCCAGTACGCGATGCCCAATGCTACAAAAATAGATGTAAGACCAGGGCCTAGTACAACCATTAACAAAATCACGTATAACAAGAGTGGGATACCGTACAAAACATCTACGATACCCATCATGATACGGTCAACCTTGCCACCTAAGTAACCTGCAATACCGCCGTAAGCAACGCCAATTACAAGATTGATAAAGGCAGCCACAAAACCAATGGTCAAGGAAATGCGAGCACCGTACATAACGCGAGTGTAAATATCGCGGCCTAATGTATCCGTACCAAACCAATGACTAAAACTTGGACTTTGGTTGGCATCGATTAAGGATTGATCCGCATAAGTATAAGGTGAAATTAGGGGGCCTAAAAATAGCCAATACAATCATCACGAGAATGATGCTTGCCCCTACTACAGCCAAACGATTCACCTTGAACCGCTCCCATTTACTAGGGCGCTTAATAAAACTAATCAGTTCTTCTTGAGGGGCCCGTTCAATAGGTAAAAAAAATCTTCCTTATTCATCTGTCCCTCCTCTGTCGTAACACGTGGATCGATTAATGGATAAATCATGTCCACTAAAATATTAAGAAATACTACTAGCGCACTATAGAAAATCGTAATGCCCAAAATAACAGTGTAATCACGGTTATAAATAGATGTTACGAAATACTGTCCAAGACCAGGAATAGCAAAAATCGTTTCTACAATAAAGCTACCTGTTAAGAGGCTCGCCGCCAATGGGCCTAAATACGTAATAACTGGTAAAATCGCATTGCCTAGTGCATGACGCATCAAAATAGTCCAAGACCCTAAGCCTTTCGCACGAGCAGTACGAATATATTCTTGTTGATACACATCTAATAAGCCACTGCGCGTTAAACGAGCAATGAATGCCATCGGTTGTGCAGCCAATGTTAAAACGGGTAATACCATATACGATGGACCGCGCCATAAAGCTACTGGGAACCACCCAAGCTCAAAGCCCACTACATATACAAGGACAGCACCGATAATAAATGTAGGCACTGAGATTCCCAATGTCGATAACACAGTCACAGCATAGTCTACAATACTATTCGGTCGCATGGCACTAATCGCCCCCGCTGTAATACCACCTACTACAGCTACCATTAAAGATAGCAAGCCTAGCTGAGCAGAAATTGGGAATGCATCACTAATAATGTCGTTCACACTACGACCTTCATACTTATATGATGGCCCCAAATCGCCGGTAATAACACCACCTAAATAATCTCCATACTGTTTCCACACGGGATCATCAAGATGATATTTTGCTTCGATGCTTGCTTTCACCTGAGGCGGCAATTTCTTTTCTGTTGTAAAAGGTCCCCCCGGAATTGCGTGCATTAACGCAAATGTTACGGTAATGATGACCCATAAGATTATGATTGCGCCACCTAGGCGTCGAAATACATACCTTGTCATTTCACTATCCTCCATTAAAAGTCTATCCGTTTTATTATACTACATTATGAAGTTAATTTCATGAATAGCATCATTACATTTACAGAAAGCCGTACATAACGTACAATAAATATATAATTAATTGGAGGTGTCTATGACAGCAGTACCTAGAGTATTAACAATTCAAGATATGAGCTCAATCGGCCGCTGTGCCCTAACCGTTATGATTCCCATCATCAGTGCTATGCGCTGCCAGGCAGTACCTTTGGCTACAGCCGTTTTGAGCAATCACTTGGAGTACCCCCATTATGAGTTTGTAGATTTATCTGCTCACATGAGGGATTTCATGGACTGTTGGGATAAAAACGAAATCGACTTTCACGCTATTGTAAGCGGTTTCTTGGCATCGCCAGAACAAATCCACCTTGTGGAGGAAGCAATCGACCGTTTTGGCAATAATGGGCAAATGGTCATCGTCGATCCAGCTATGGCGGACGATGGTCGCCTCTACTCAATCTACACTCCTGATATGGTGGTCGCTATGCGCCAACTTGTTTCCAAGGCTCATATTGTAAAGCCCAATTATACAGAGGCTTGCTTCTTATTAGATATTCCATTTTCTACAGATCCTATTAATGATGATGAATTGCGTGACCGTTGTAAACAATTACATCACATGGGGCCTGACATGGTTATCATGACAAGCGTTCCATCTGAAACACATGCGGTCATCGCCGTCTATGATGGGCCTACAGACTTTTTAAAAACCTACTCTATACCTCTTGTCCCTGTGAAAGCAACAGGAACCGGAGATATTTTCACCGCTGTATTATCAGGTGCAGTAATGAGGGGATATTCACCTTATGATGCAGCAGAACTGGCAATGAATTTTACTACTAAAGCAATTCAAGCTACAGTAGATACTGTAAAATCAATGAAACATGGTGTAGCATTTGAGCTAGTCTTGCCAGAATTAACTCAACTATAAGCTATACATAAAGGGGAACTTATGGATTTACTCTATGTTGTATTACGAACATTGCTCATATGTGCCATCGGTTTACTCATTGCATTCCAAGGGCGTCGCATGGGCTTATCGATTTTTAACCTGACGGGACGGTTAAATCGACTACAATTCATCATATGCTTTATCGCTCTGATGATTCTATTCCACATCGTCCACTATATCGATGATCTATTCTTGGACTTTGTTGTCTCTTTACCTGCATATTGGTTTACAAGAGTTATTATTTGGATTTTACTAGCAGCCCTCTTCCCATTATCTTGCATTTTATTTGGTCGTCGTATTCACGACATCGGCTTTAATGCATGGGCAGGGATTCTCTGGTCGGTCATTATGATCTTCATCAATACCTACTCTGCTGTATCTCCATTCAATTACTTGCTTGAACTCTTCATATGGCTCATCGGTTTCCTATTCTGGGTATTGCCTGGTCAACCAGAACCGAATCAATATGGTAACCCACCATTTATGCCTTTAAATCGACCAACTTATGAGTCGATGCAACAACCTAAAACAGAAACAGAGCGAGAAATCAGAAAAACAGTCCGCAAACGTCGTAAAAAACGGTAAAAGGATAAGAAAATTTAATCATGAAACAGAAAAAACGTATCTCTAAAGAGATACGTTTTTTCTTTCTTATGTTGTTAAAACCATTTAGTTCATAATCACCATTAACTCAATTTAGTTCATAATCAACATTAACTCAATTAATGTACAACCAATATAGGCGATGATAAACTTAACCTTTTGTTTACGGGCTCTATCATCATCGGCGATCTTAAGTCGATTCGCGAGGAATCGCTTGTCGCGAATTTGTAACAACAAATGTTTAATTCGCTCTTGGCTTTCATTAGCAGTACACTCATCACAGTCAGAGGTCAGCGTAGCCTGTTGCATGAAGATGCGACGATGGAGCTTGCGCATTTGAATCTTAATATTATTATGTACAAACGCACTTTGCCACTGTTTACGAGAGTCAAAATACATGTACAAATACCGCGGAATATTCATAACCAAGAAGGAAATGATGAAAATCCCTAAAGAAATTAAGAAGTACGTGGAGAATGAGAACTCCAACGTTTCCGTTGGCAAGTAATGATGCAAGATAACAAAGGTAATCCATACACCAATCGGCAATAAAAGAACCGCCGCAATATCGATAGAACGTAGCCAACTAGTACGAGTTGGTACATCTGGTACCGTAAAGGTATCTACTGGATCATGGAATGCATAGTAATCAAGCTGCAATACAGATTGACTAGTACGAGGATTCCCCAAAAGAACGGGACCATTACTACCAATATGGCGTTCTGGTAACGGTATAAATTTCTTTACTTGTGTATTTGGTAATAGGTCAAATTGAATAATGCCTTTTTTCTCAAAGCGTACAGTAGAACCCTTTTCACCTAATGCAATAGGATTAAAGAATACGCCAAATAGGCTGAGGCACCAATTACCTACTAAATGTAAAAGGGAGTTTAAAATAAACCCACCTGTATCTATATTATTTGTATCAAGGCGAATCGCAAAGGATGATGAGTAATCATCAAACCATAGATCCTCTAAGGTGAATTCCACATTAATCACATTCCCCCATTTAGTAATAATGGATAGGAATATTTGGTTATTTGGTTCAAATTCAAATGTTACAGCATAAAAGAACCAGTGATTGCGAAGAGCGGCACGCAACATACGATTGATAGTGTCTTCTTCTATATATAGCAACCGATGGTCAAATAAATCTTCTTCTAAAGGAGTATTTTCTATAATAGGCTCCTTATTTACCGCCGTATCACGATCAGATAATGCTTCATCCACCAAAGCTCTTAATTTGGTGAAAATTTTAGTCATAACCCCTCCAAGGGTGAGAAATTAGCTTTCGACATAAAAATTATACCATATACTGCATGATTTATCGATAAAAGACTCCCATATCTACTATTAAATATCGGTATACATAAAGCCCCTTTTGCATGGCACAAGGGGCTTTATTACTGTAGTTTAATATACTACCTATTATAAGTTAATAATTATAATAGATACTTTTACTGATATTAATTTTTATTGAATACTTGCCATAGATAGATAGCAATATTCGTAGAAATGACCACGCAACGCAATGAGCTCTTCATAGGTGCCATCTTCTACAATTTCACCTTTATCCATAAACAATATGCGATCCATTTGTTCTAAACCTTCTAGTTGATGCGTAATATATAAGCATGTTTTACCTTCTACGTAGTGCATCAAATCGCGATGTAAAGCTTTTCGAGTTACTTGATCTAAGCCTTCTAGTGGTTCATCTAATAAAACAATTTGAGGGTTTCGCAAAAATAATCTCGCTAACGCCACACGTTGACGTTCACCGCCACTTAGTCCATGTCCACCACTACCAACGATTGTATGTATACCATCAGGCAGCTTATCTACAACATTTTGCAAGGATGCACGGTGTATGGCTTGCTCTAACTCATCAGCTGTTGCTTCCGGTCTGGCAAGGCGAATGTTATCACCAAAGGACGCATGGAAAATATAGGTGTCCTGAGTAATGGTACCTAATGCATTACGCCAGGTATCCATAGAAATATCCTTTAATTCTACATCTCCCACATGGATAGAGCCGTTGTAATCATATAAACGCTCTAGCATATTAAATAATGTAGTCTTACCGGAACCGCTGGCACCCACGATGGCAATCGACTGACCTTGTTTAATATCCAATCTAAGGTTCTCGTAGATAGTATGCGCATGATTATAGCCAAAGGATACATTTGTAAAAGTAATATCTCGATTCAAATTAAATGGCTTAGGTTCTAATGGCTCCACAACCGGTAACGGCTCATTTGCAAGTGCTATAAGACGGCTTGTGGCTACTTTACTTTCAGCACCGTGATGGACCGCTGCAATCATCGGTTGCAACGCTTCAAACCAAGCTTGCGTACCAATAGCGGCCACCGCCACCATTACGCTAGCCCACGCACCAGTTAATGCATTAGCAGCCATAATCGCTACCACAACAACAGTTAACTGAACGCCGCCTAGGAATAATGTGTTGCCTAAGTTCATACCCCGATCAATAGTTCCTTTATAACCGTCAACATGTCTCATCATCTGTTGAATTCGTTTATATACAAGATTTTCATTGCCATAGCTAATAACATCTTCGAGGCTATCCATAGTATCACTTAACAGTGCTTTATAGTCCCCTTGTTGAGACCCAATAGCGCGTAAAGATTGTTTATTATGGGCGTAAACAACTAATGGTACTACTACCCCTAAAACAAGAGCGGCCATTAAAATTGGCATAACCAAGCTATCATCAATCGTAGATGCTCCATAAGCAACTAACGCCGTCATAGCAATGGCTGCTACAGGTGGAATCAGAGTGCGCAAGTAAAAGAATTGTAATACCTCTATATCCCCCATAATGCGACCGAGCATATCACCAGCACCAAAGCGTTTTAAAATAGCCGGTGCTAATGGCTCCAAATGTGCATAGAACCATAGACGCAGACCATAAAGACCTTGGAATGCCATACGATGCGATGTGTAACGTTCAAAATAACGACATACTGCACGACTAACACCAAAGAAACGAACCCCTACGATGGCAAGACTTAAATAGGTAAGACCTGGTTGTAACGCAGCCGACGCTAATAACCAAGATGAAACAGTTAACAAACCTACATTCATGAAGACCGTGAGGAATGTAAATATCAAGGCTAATACTAAGGACCACTTAGCAGGACTTAGAACTGCGAATAATAGCTTCCACCCTTGTAAGCCCATTTCTGTATCTTCACATCATGTTTATCAAGTGTAGATGACTTAGTCACCGCATCAGTAATAACTTCCTGTTCCTCAGCATCAGCAATACACGCCTGTTTCAGAGTTTCATCCATAGCATCTATATGTTGCGCAGTTGAATATTTACCTGCTTTTAATTCTTCTTCTATGGCAGAAGAGAATTGTCCCAAGCCAGATGCTACGAGGTCTTTAAAATAACCATCCACAGCAACTAGCTCTTCATAAGAGCCTTGTTGAATAATGATGCCTTGTTTTAAAACATATAGTTTAGAAGCCCAGTGCATCGTTTGCAAGCGATGCCCGATAATGATGACAATCTTATCCTTCATCAATTGTTGAATAGCTGTACTGATGATAGATTCCGTTTTTACATCTAAATGGGCCGTTACTTCATCAAGAATCAGAACCTGCCCCTTCCGTAAGAATGCACGTGCTAAGGCAACCCGTTGACGCTCACCACCACTTAGACCTAAACCACCTTCTCCGATGACTGCATCAAGACCGTCAGCATGACGACTGATGACATCTAAGAGTTGAACCTCTTTACAAGCATCAAGAATTTCTTTATCACTTACATCCATGCCAAAGGATAGAACCTCACGTAAGGTGCCTTTCATAATGTGTGGATGCTGAGATACATAGGTAATTTGTTGACGCCACCAGTCGATATTTAAATCACATATATCATGACCATCTACTGTTACTGTGCCACGCGGCGCTTGCAAGAACCCGCCTACAATATGTGCAATAGTGGACTTGCCCGCCCCACTTTCACCAACGAGCATAATAGGTGCATTGCGTTTAGCCTCAAGCGTTATATGGCGAACTCCATTATCACTATTCTTATAGGTAAAAGTTAAATCCTTAATCTCAATATGTTCTACAGAACCATCTAATCTTGTGGTCCCACCAACAGGTAAGGATGGTTCACGATTCATAAAGTCTTCGTATTTTAAAATTGAGGTTTTACCTGCCATTCCCGTGTGGAAAGCAGCACCCAATTGTCTAAACGGTGTATAAAACTCTGGTGCCAATAGCAAAATAAAGAATGCTGGGAAGAAGGCAATCTCACCATCTAGCAAGGTTAAGCCTAAATATACTGCAATTAAGGCCGTACTAATGGTGCTTACTAGTTCTAGCACCAATGCTGATAAGAATGCTACGCGCAAAACTTTTAAAGTAGAATCTTTAAACTCCTCAGACAAGCGACCAATAACTTTAATTTGATCTTTTGCACGACCAAATAATTTAAGCGTAGTAATCCCTTGCAATACATCTAAGAAATGCCCTGACAAAAAGCTCATGCGCTCCCATTGCTCTTTATTCAATCGATCAGCTTGCTTACCGATCAGAATCATAAAGAATGGAATCAATGGCACTGTAACAATCAAGATAATACCAATAATCGGTAATGCATCTACGATAGCAATCCCCATGATGAGCGGAATCATAATAGCGTATAAGATTTGAGGAATATAGCGAGCTACATAAGCATCAACCTGTTCCAAACCATCCGTAAGCAAATGAATTACGTCACCGTGACGCTCCTTATGCTGTACACCAAGCTTAAACATATGCTCTAAGGCATGCTCTCTAAAAGATGCTTTCACAGCACTGCCCAAACGATTTGCCACAGCCTCTTGTATATAATGAGCTAACAATCGCACAATAATGGCAATAGTCAAATACAAGATTGTATTCATCTCATCAGCTAAGGTATTCTCTAAAAATATAAAATTATTAATTAAGGTTCCAAAGAACCAAGCTTGCCCAACAATGGACAGACTTTCTACTAAGCAGGTTAATCCCAGTAGTAAAAGCTGACCTTTATGTTCTAGCAGCGCTTTAAAAGCGGTACGCTGTATCATATTATCCTCTACGGTAAAACTACTAAAAATATAAAATCAAATTGATTAGATTTCCTCTATCTAGGTCGTACTCAGATTAAGCTAAACTATAATCTAATTGAGTCCAAATGAATCTAAATTTATCAATATTATTCATCTTACCACAAAAAAGAGGCGTGCCGCTACGGCACGCCTCACATTGAGACCTAAATTTTACAACTCACCAGAGTTATAAAGCTATTCTATTAATAGTGTAAGTCTTTTTCTGTTACACGATGACGGAATGTCCAGTATACCCAGCTTTGGTAAACCAAGATAATTGGCACAAATACGAAAGCTACACAAGTCATCAATGTCAATGTGTAAGTAGAGTTACTTGCATTTGTAATAGTTAAGCTCCACTCAGGATTCAAAGAAGAAACCATGATGCGAGGGAACAAACCAGCAAAGTAAGCAGCTGTTACAGAGATAACGGTTAAGGAACTGAATACAAAGCCCCATTTTGTATTACGAGTACGTGTTGCGCCCCAAGAAATAAGGAAGAACACGATTGCCAACGCAAAGCAAACAATTGCTAATACGGAGTTGAACAAATCTGTAAATACATAAGTTGCACCTACCAATGCTAAGGCACCGATAGCTGTAGGAACACCTACTACCAAGGAAGCTGCACGAGCGCGTTCAGAGACAGCACCAGCAGTTTTGATAGAAGTGAACAAACCACCGTGGTATGTGAATACCAAGATGAAAGCGATGCCACAAAGCACTGTGTATGGGCTTAACAAATCAAAGAATGTGCCTACATACGTCATGCTTGCATCGATTGGCGTACCTTGGATCAAGTTACCAACCGTAACACCCCACAATAATGCAGGAATCAAGGAACCAAAGAAGATGCAGTAGTCGAAAAGGTTTTACGCCATAACAAGTTAGGGCTCTTGGAACGGAACTCGAATGCTACGCCACGCATGATAAGTGCTGCAAGCATCAAGAATAACGCCAAGTAGAAACCACTGAACAATGTAGCATATACATGAGGGAAGGATGCGAATAATGCACCACCTGCAGTAATCATCCATACCTCATTACCGTCCCATACAGGACCTAAGGCATTGATCATTTGACGACGTTCAACGTCAGTTTTACCGATGAATGGTAACAAAATACCAGTACCATAGTCAAAACCTTCTAATAAGAAGAAGCCAGCGAATAGTACAGTAATTAAGATAAACCATACCACTTCAAGGTTATTAAAAATTAATTCCATAATCTCGCCTCCTCTTTTTCAACTACATCGTGAGATGGGTTGCCATCTGGACCTTTTTTGATGTGTTCTACAGCAAGGTAGATAGCCGCAATAGCTGCTACGATATACACAAGTGTAAAGCCGATGATTGTAGTCATAATTTCTGGAGCTGTAACGGATTTAGAAGCACCGTCTGCAGTTAATTGTAAGCCATATACAAGCCATGGTTGACGGCCCGCTTCAGCTACAAACCAACCAGTGGAGTGAGCGATGAATGGCAATGGCAACATCCAGAACATAATTTTCAAGAATGTGCGATTTTCAACAAGTTTGTCTTTTGCATTAAGGATAAGACCTACGAATGCAACAAGTAACATAAGGGAACCAGCTGCAACCATGACACGGAATGTCCAGAAGATTGCTGGAACGTCTGGAATATAGTTACCAGGACCGTATTGAGCTTCAGCTTTAGCTTGAAGATCTTTGATACCTTCTACTTTACCAGAAGTGAAGGAGTTTTGAGTCAAGAAGGACAAGCCACCAGGAATTTCAAGAGCGCTTGTGTTCTTTTGAGCTTTAGTATCGATGTTAGCAACTAAAGAGAATGGAGCTGGATCTTGTGTTTCCCACAAAGCTTCCATAGCAGCCATTTTCATAGGTTGTACTTTTGTAATGTATTGACCTTGGTGATGACCTGCCATTGCGCCTAAAGTACCGAATACAAGGGCAATAACCATGCCCCATTTAGCAGAACGACGATAGAATTCTGTCGCATTATTACGCAATAAGTGCCATGCACTGATTGCCATAATGATTACGCCTGCTGTTAATAGACCATTCAACACGATATGGAAGAATTGGCCAGGTACATAGCCATTTTGAACAATTGTCAGGAAGTTTTCCATCTCTGCACGGCCATTGCGCAATACAAAGCCTACAGGATGTTGCATGAAGGAGTTCGCTACGAGAATCCAGAACGCAGATAGGTTTGTACCTAATGCTACCAACGTAGCTACAAGGGCGTGAACGCTTTTATTTAAGCGATCCCAACCGAAGATCCAAACACCCATGAATGTAGATTCCAAGAAAAATGCCATTAATGCTTCAAGGGCCAATGGAGCACCGAAAATGTCACCCATAAAACGAGAATATTCTGCCCAGTTCATACCGAAATGGAATTCCTGAACAATACCAGTTACCACACCCATGGCAAAGTTGATTAGGAACAATTTGCCCCAGAATTTTGCCATTTTTTTGTACACTTCTTTACCTGTAGACACATATGTCCACTCTAAGATAGCGACAATCACTGTCATGCCTAGTGTGAACGGCACAAACAACCAGTGATAGATAGATGTTAGCGCAAATTGTAATCGAGCTAAATCTACAGCTTCAAACATGTGTTTTCCTCCTTAGAATAAAAAACTTACATCACTTGATGAGCTTTTACAAAAAACCTTGAATCATTGTGCTTGTAAAAAAGGTAAGGACCCCCGCTACAATAGTTTGTTCACGTTGCGCGAGGATTTTAAAGTTAACCTCTTTCAACTGACCAATTAATTGATGCTGAATCGTCCCCATTGCTTCATTTATAGCACAATGCCCCTTACAAGATTTAGAGCAAGAACCTACATCATATAAACACCGTTGTAAATACGCATCCCCTTCTACCGCTCTAATTACATCGAGCAATGAAATCTCTTGAGGGTCTCGATTGAGGGCAAACCCACCATCTACACCGCGGAAGGATTTCATAATCCCTGCTGCAATGAGACTACGCATAATCTTGAGCAAATCGTTCTGGAATCAATTCTTGCTCAGCCAATACAGCACCTGTTATCTTCGTACCCGAAGGTAACATCGCCATATGTAAGACCATGCGAAATGCATAATCCGTGGCCTGATTTAACTTCATAAGGTCTCCTTTCTCGTGCACTCGGACAAACGTATTACTAAATCTAGTATAATCGAAATAAAACAATACTGCAATGGTATTGTTTATATATTGAGAATTAAACAAACCAGTTTTTATGCCCCTAGTTTATGTCTTACATGGCAAATTTAGAGTCTGTAATGATAATATTTCATACCTAACAAAAAAGACTGCTCATTATGAGCAGTCTCAACATATTATTTTGTAATTTCCCGAACGAGGTGCGCCATTTCAGGAATGATGAGTTTACTCATAGCCAATGTTACAGCACCTACAGAACCAGGGACAGAGAACATCAATGTATTATTGTTCACTCCAGCCTCCGCACGAGAAGCCATCGCTTTTGTGCCGATATCTTCTGTGTAGGAAAGATATCTAAAGATTTCACCAAAGCCAGGAATATGCTTTTCATACAAGCTATTTACAGCCTCAATTGTCACATCGCGCATGGCAATACCGGTGCCACCAGTAGAGATGATTACATCGATAGAATCATCATTGCACCACGGAATCATAGCGTTTCTAATAGAATCATAATCATCAATAACAATTTTGCGTTCTGCCACAATATGATTCGCTTGCTCTAAAAACTCTTGAACCTTGTTGCCCCCTTTATCAGTTTCCAATGTACGAGTATCAGAAACAGTTAACACCGCAACACGTAATGGTCTTGCTACAACTTCGTAAGACATAATTCCTCCTAGAATAAAGGCATAAATAGATGCCAAGGTTGTCCATCCATTATCGCGTAATGTATCACGCAATGCCCAAGAATACTTAATAAATGGTGCGCAATGTAGGCGCAACCAGAAAGATAAATACGGTGTATCACCTTGGAATATAGCTAATCGATCTAAGGCATAGAGATTATCCCCTGGTTTTACAGTGCCTGGTTGAACGGTGAAAGCCATCTTATAACCAGATTGTTTCGTAACATACTGAACGAGCATATCATTAAAACCACCTGGATAGGCTAAATAAACGATAGGCTCCCCTAGAATACCTTCCATCGAAGTTTTCCCACCGAGAATAGCATCTGGCAATTCCGTTGGGTCCATATGGGTTAGTATCTTGTGATGATTTGTATGACCTTGAATATCAAAGCCTACTGCCTCCATTTGCCGCATTTGCTCCGTACTAACGAAACCAGGCGTATTCGCTGCATCGCTAATCATAAACAAAGTAGCCTTCATATTGTATTCCTTTAATATAGGTAAAGCATATGTATAATTATCTACATACCCATCATCGAAGGTAATAACAATTGGCTTATCTGGTAATTCTGTACCATTTTGCAAATAATCGTATAGCTGATCTAATGTAATCGTGTTATATCCATGATTATGGAGATATTCCATCTGCTCCTTAAATTGATCTACATGCAGTGTTAAAGCAGAGTGCTTTTCATCATTTATCTGGTGATAATTGAGTACCGGCACACCATATAATTTATAATCAGCAGACAGTCCCCACATAACCCCAATGGAAACAGCTAATATTGCAATACATGCAACAACGAAATATAAAAACTTTTTAATACAGCACTTGCCATATTTATACATATAAAATAATCACTCCCATCTACTTTCATACATAATGAGAATACCACAAATATATCAGTATTATCAACAAAATCCCTCACAAGATTATCATAGAAGTCTATGAAATAACAAAAAAAGACACACCCTCAGGTGTGCCTTTAAGCAATCACCGGCTTCCTATCAATCCTCACTGTGGATTTCCCTTCACTGCTTCGCAGTTCGGTAAATCTTACGTTCGGAAGAAGGTGATGTGTGGGCTCCATGCGTCGCATAGATCTAATCACTTTTCGGTCGCCCTACTTGCTTCCTCACTGTGGATTTCCCTTCTCTGCTTCGCAGCTCGGTAAATCTTACGTTCGGAAGAAAGTGATGCAGTGAATCTGTCGTCGTTTCACTCCTCCATCTTCTACTGCCCTACTTTTCCCAGCTCCGTCTGACACGGACACCTACATAGATAGTACCTCTACAACCTTGGCTGGAGACGGCTCTAGCAGGATTAGCTAGTCGAAGACTAGCAAAAAGAAAAAGGCCTACCTTTAGGTAGACCTTTTTCTTTTAGTCAATCAGCGGCTTCCTATCCTCCCAGGCCGTCTCCAGCCAAGTACTTTCGGCGTTTATGAGCTTAACTACTGTGTTCGAGATGGGAACAGGTGGATCCTCATAGCCATCGCCACTGAATCTGTCAGAGTTTGTACTCTGAAAACCACATAGAAGTTATATATATTTGTTGCACGAAATTTGCTGCGTCTAATGTTTTTCATTTACGCTGTAAGTACAAAGCCCTCGATGCTGATCTAGTAGTACCAGTCAGCTCCAAACCTCACGGCTCTTCCACACCTGGCCTATCAACCATGTCGTCTACATGGGATCTTACTAGCTTATGCTATGAGAAACCTCATCTCAAGGCTGGTTTCACGCTTAGATGCTTTCAGCGTTTATCCGTCCCGAACGTAGCTACCCAACTGTACCCTTGGCAGGATAATTGGTACACCAGCGGTTCGTCCACTCCGGTCCTCTCGTACTAGGAGCAGCCCCCTTCAAGTTTCTTGCGCCCGCGATGGATAGGGACCGAACTGTCTCACGACGTTCTGAACCCAGCTCACGTACCACTTTAATCGGCGAACAGCCGAACCCTTGGGACCTACTTCAGCCCCAGGATGTGATGAGCCGACATCGAGGTGCCAAACCTCCCCGTCGATATGGACTCTTGGGAGAGATTAGCCTGTTATCCCCAGGGTAGCTTTTATCCGTTGAGCGATGGCCCTTCCACTCGGCACCACCGGATCACTAAGCCCGACTTTCGTCCCTGCTCGACCTGTCCGTCTCGCAGTCAAGCTCCCTTCTGCCTTTACACTCTTCGAGCGATTTCCGTCCGCTCTGAGGGAACCTTTGGGCGCCTCCGTTACTCTTTAGGAGGCGACCGCCCCAGTCAAACTGCCCGCCTAAGACTGTCCGGCCGGTCGTTACTCGGCCCGTTAGAAATCAATTAATGAAAGGGTGGTATCCCAACAGTGACTCCTCTAAAACTGGCGTCCTAGATTCTACGTCTCCCACCTATCCTGTACATTCATTAACTAAGTTCAATCTTAGGTTGCAGTAAAGCTCCATGGGGTCTTTCTGTCCAGTCGCGGGTAACCTGCATCTTCACAGGTACTTCAATTTCACCGGGTCCCTCGTTGAGACAGTGCGCAAGTCGTTACACCTTTCGTGCGGGTCGGAACTTACCCGACAAGGAATTTCGCTACCTTAGGACCGTTATAGTTACGGCCGCCGTTTACTGGGGCTTCAATTCAGAGCTTCGACCGAAGTCTAACCCCTCCTCTTAACCTTCCAGCACCGGGCAGGTGTCAGCACCTATACATCAGCTTTCGCTTTAGCAGGCACCTGTGTTTGTGGTAAACAGTCGCTTGCGCCTCTCTTGTGCCACTCATTCATGCTCCATGCGTTGCTGCACTTCACACTACATGAGTCCTCCTTTTCCCGAAGTTACGGAGGCATTTTGCCGAGTTCCTTAACGAGGGTTTTCCCGCGCACCTTAGGATTCTCTCCCCGCCTACCTGTGTCGGTTTTGGTACGGGCGATGTGTCTCTACCTAGAAGCTTTTCTCGACAGTGTAGGATCAATCACTTCGTTACTATCGCTAGTAACTCGTCATCACATCTCAGCTTTTAGAGCTACGGATTTGCCTATAGCTCAACCTACCTGCTTAAACACGCACTTCCAATCGCGTGCTGACCTACCTTACTGTGTCACTCCATCGATCAAACGATTCACACCGGTACAGGAATTTCAACCTGTTGTCCATCGCCTACGCTTTTTCCGCCTCGGCTTAGGTCCCGACTTACCCTGAGACGACGATCGTTGCTCAGGAACCCTTAGGCTTTCGGTGGAATGGATTCTCACCATTCTTTTTCGCTACTCATACCGACATTCTCACTTCTCATCAGTCCACAACTCCTTACGGTACTGCTTCAGCCCGATGAGAACGCTCCCCTACCCATATACATTGCTGCATATGACACGACTTCGGTTTTTACACTTTAGCCCCAGACATCTTCGGCGCAGAGTCTCTCGACCAGTGAGCTATTACGCACTCTTTAAATGGTGGCTGCTTCTAAGCCAACATCCTGGTTGTTTTGGAAACTCCACATCCTTCGCCACTTAGTGTAACATTTGGGACCTTAGTCGGTGTTCTGGGCTGTTTCCCTCTTGACAATGGACCTTATCATTCACTGTCTGACTCCCGAGTATAAGTATAGCCATTCGTAGTTTGACTAGGTTCGGTAACCGGTATGGCCCCTAGCCCGATCAGTGCTCTACCGCCTATACTCTCAACCTCGAGGCTAGCCCTAAGCTATTTCGGGGAGAACCAGCTATCTCCGTGTTCGATTGGCATTTCACCCCTATCCACAACTCATCCCAAAGCTTTTCAACGCTCACGAGTTCGGTCCTCCACACAATTTTACCTGTGCTTCAACCTGGCCATGGATAGATCACTACGGTTTCGGGTCTACTATTACTAACTGAACGCCCTGTTCAGACTCGCTTTCGCTGCGGCTCCATGTTTTCCACTTAACCTCGCTAGCAACAGTAACTCGTCGGTTCATTCTTCAATAGGCACGCCGTCGTCCTGATATATATACAGACTTCGACTGTTTGTAGACATACGGTTTCAGGTTCTCTTTCACTCCCCGCCAGGGGTTCTTTTCACCTTTCCCTCACGGTACTATGCGCTATCGGTCGATATCAGTATTTTGGCTTGGAGGGTGGTCCCCCCTGCTTCCCACAAGGTTTCACGTGTCTCGTGGTACTCTGGATACAGTCCCATGTATGCAAGGTTTCGATTACAGGGCTTTCACCTTCTTCGGCTGAGCTTTCCAGCTCCATTCTTCTACCTCATTTACACTTGATGACTGTCCTCAACCCCGGTGTGGTTGCCCACTCCGGTTTGGCCTCTTTCCCGTTCGCTCGCCGCTACTAAGAAAATCTCGTTTGATTACTTTTCCTCTGGGTAATTAGATGTTTCAGTTCCCCAGGTGCCCTCCTCATAGTCTAAGCTATGGGTGACAGTGCATAACCACTGCCGGGTTCCCCCATTCGGAAATCTACGGGTCAAAGATTGCTTGCATCTCTCCGTAGCTTATCGCAGCTTACCGCGTCCTTCTTCGGCTGATATCGCCAAGGCATCCACCGTACGCCCTTAAAATCTTTACTTAAAATCTAATATATTTTGCGCTTATCTTCGTCATACTGCATTCAGCTTGTCTTGCGTATACAAATACGCGGCGACTTCGCCTCATTGGTATTCCTTGATAATCATCAAAATCTATTGATTTGAGATTTTATTGACATGCATTAGATACATTGTCGTTTATTTTGTAGCCGTACATTTTCATGTACGTCACCATTAAGTCAGAGAATTATTTCCTATGTGCTCGGGTCAACCTACTTAGAAATTCTAAGAGATGACCTTACAAATATATATTAATTCTTCTATGCAGTTTTCAAAGAACAATATTCTGACATAAATCTCGCGATTCATGCATCATATGTTGCTATCTAAGATAGCTTTGTTATTTTAGTATATCACAGACTAGCTGTCAAATACTAAATGGTGGAGACGAGGAGATTCGAACTCCTGACCCCCTGCTTGCAAGGCAGGTGCTCTCCCAACTGAGCTACGCCCCCATGTATTAAATGGTGGGCCTAGGTGGACTCGAACCACCGACCTCACGCTTATCAGGCGTGCGCTCTAACCAGCTGAGCTATAGGCCCATTTAATATAATGAGAAATTTATTATCTTGTAGATAACAGATCTCTCAAAACCGAACAATGTTAGGTGCCAAAGTGTCGACCTAAGTGACATCCAAGCTCTCGGCCTGGTGTATGTCTCCCTAGAAAGGAGGTGATCCAGCCGCACCTTCCGATACGGCTACCTTGTTACGACTTCACCCCAATCATCGACTTTACCTTAGACGGCTGGCTCCCGAAGGTTACCCCACCGGCTTTGGGCACTTCCGACTTTCGTGGTGTGACGGGCGGTGTGTACAAGGCCCGGGAACGTATTCACCGCAGTATGCTGACCTGCGATTACTAGCGATTCCGACTTCACGTAGGCGAGTTGCAGCCTACGATCCGAACTGAGAGAGTGTTTCTCGGGTTTGCTCCATCTCGCGATCTCGCTTCCGTCTATTAACTCCCATTGTAGTACGTGTGTAGCCCAGGTCATAAGGGGCATGATGATTTGACGTCATCCCCGCCTTCCTCCGCATTGTCTGCGGCAGTCTCTCATGAGTTCCCACCATTACGTGCTGGCAACATAAGATAGGGGTTGCGCTCGTTGCGGGACTTAACCCAACATCTCACGACACGAGCTGACGACAACCGTGCACCACCTGTTTTCTGGCTTCCGAAGAAGAGGAACTATCTCTAGTTCTGTCCATCAATGTCAAGACCTGGTAAGGTTCTTCGCGTTGCGTCGAATTAAACCACATACTCCACCGCTTGTGCGGGCCCCCGTCAATTCCTTTGAGTTTCAACCTTGCGGTCGTACTCCCCAGGCGGGGTACTTATTGCGTTAACTCCGGCACAGAAGGGGTCGATACCTCCTACACCTAGTACCCATCGTTTACGGCCAGGACTACCGGGGTATCTAATCCCGTTCGCTCCCCTGGCTTTCGCGCCTCAGCGTCAGTTTTTCGTCCAGAAAGTCGCCTTCGCCACTGGTGTTCTTCCTAATATCTACGCATTTCACCGCTACACTAGGAATTCCACTTTCCTCTCCGATACTCTAGATCAGCAGTTTCCATCCCATCACGGGGTTAAGCCCCGAACTTTTTAAGACAGACTGACTGATCCGCCTGCGCGCGCTTTACGCCCAATAATTCCGGACAACGCTTGCCACCTACGTATTACCGCGGCTGCTGGCACGTAGTTAGCCGTGGCTTTTCTATTCCGGTACCGTCAATTCTTCTAACTATTCGCAAGAAGACCTTTCGTCCCGATTAACAGAGCTTTACAACCCGAAGGCCGTCATCACTCACGCGGCGTTGCTCCGTCAGACTTTCGTCCATTGCGGAAGATTCCCCACTGCTGCCTCCCGTAGGAGTCTGGGCCGTGTCTCAGTCCCAATGTGGCCGTTCATCCTCTCAGACCGGCTACTGATCATTGCCTTGGTGGGCCGTTACCCCTCCAACTAGCTAATCAGACGCAATCCCTCCTTCAGTGATAGCTTGATGATACATTGATGATATATACTGTCAATTACTTGATTATACAACATTATGACCACTTTCATGTCAACACATTTTATAATCTTTTGAAGTTCATTTTAAACCTCTAAGTGCATTACACTCATTAAGAAACAGCTGCTCAAACGACTGTATGCATATTATAGTACAACGAAAATAATATGCACCGCAACCCCACCCTAATTTTACAAAATTTTCATTTTATTTTCATTTTTTAACTATAAACCTATTAATTGATTTTACACAATTAACTACACAATGTAGCTGTACAAAGAAACGTTCAGCGCAAATTGGTTTTCTTTTATTAGCGTTTACCAATATGAATATTACATTGTAAGGATTATATGAACTATCAAAACAATTATTATCAAAAGCTGTATTATAGCTATATGCTACTATGGAACTTACCACATTAGCTGCACCAGGGCACATTTGATACGTCAGGAAACTTTAATATTACTACCATGTCTCGATCCGTAGCACCCAATTATGCCATTTTAAACACTTGTATTACAAGCCAAAATACCAATATCAATGCTGTAAAATCTAATAATGACTGTATTATGAGAATTGAATTAGTCACTAGCTAACTTAGAAAAGGCGCAAAAAAGACATCTATACATCCAGCATTTCCATCAATCCAACGAGCGACTACATCAAGACGGCAAACGCATCAATACAGTTGTAAATGTATCAAATCATGTAACAGCAGATCAATAACCTTGATAACGTGGTAGGAAAGGTTGTCGATGCTGCTGTTAGCGCTGGTGCTAACGATCACAACCTTTCATTCCAAAATGATGTATCTCAACAATTATCTGACTCTTTAACTAAGAAGGATTCAAAATTTGGTCGCCATAAAGCAGAAGTTATCGTAGCTGCCCTGTCGTACATTGGGACCAGTAAAACTGTTTCATTAGCACAACTGAAACTAGCATTAATGGACTTGCTACTATCGTAACTCAGTAATGAAAAGCAGCTCGAAACTGCTACGCTCTGTAGAAAAAGGTTTCTTTAATAGTTTCACAAGACGTCAACATCACTATTATTCATACAGATTTTTCTGGTACCACACCTTCGTGTGTTAGCCATAATGCCAGCCTGTCAATTCATGATAGGTGGCATTTTCATATCCAAGAGATTTCAGATTTCTAAAACTTCACTTTGATGTGGGTATCTACGTAAAGATTCTGGAAGCCATGCATAGGAAGAGCGTCTTGTCAATTTTCCTATAATAGGCAAATATATATGAAAATAGAAGTTATAACTGTTTAAACTCAAACATACTTGGTTTTGCAAGTTCTAATAATTGCCAACCTTCCCCTGGTTTTAACACGTTTCACGCGTTGCATTTCAGACAATACCTGCTTAATATCTGAAATACTCTGCATTGTAAAGCCACCATTGCAGCATCAAAATGTATTATCCTCATATGGTAAGGCTGCGGCATCACCTTGTACTAAATTTACTTGAGTAAACTCACAGTTTCAATATTTGTACACGCCCTTGGTTTAGTATTTCACTATTAAAAATCTAATGCTTCACTTTCAAAGTGGGCTCTTGACGTAATGCTTCCTTCGTAAATACATCACACGCCACATCAAGTATTATATTAAAGAGGACCGATATTCATCGCTTTATAGAGAACTTACGCTGAAAATAACCCGTCCAAAGCTTAACACCGTATTCATTAACTAGTTTTTGAGAATATTAAAAAACGCCTTGTACAAATTTTTCTTTTATCTGCATACGTTTAAATTCTTTATATCAATGTCCTTCACAACCAACAAGAACTATGTCTAAGAACTTTATATGGTATAGTATACCATAATTATAGGAACGCTAAAAAGAATCCAATATATATACTCTAGTAGTACTATGTAATATACATACTACTTAAAAACACTGTATTTAGTATTTCTCCGCTACATAATATAGAACTAAACACACATATCTATTTTTTACCTATATTTAAATAAATATACGACTATCGATTATATTATTCGGCCACCATTTCATGTTCGTTGTATAATGACATGTCCATGTTGAAAGGATACTTTATCATGGAATTTTATTGTTTTATATAAGTATTGGAGGTACTATAATCTGACTGGAAATCAATCAATAGAGTCATCAACCCAACAAATTCATCATAGGTTTGATTATTGTATTTTGAATCGCTCTTTATGTGCCCGATGGCTAAACAATGAACTGCTTAGAGTCCTCGTTGGAGTGCCAAAGTGTATTCTCATCCTGTATTTCTTATAATTGTTGGCATAGTAAACATCGCTCTGAACAAAAAAAGGTATAGCCTCAAGAAAACTTTATATTGGCCAGGTACATTCCATTCGCAGTTTTAGCAGTAATCGTGTTTCTTTTCCTACATTACACTTGTGCAGCAGGTGCTGATGCACCCACCCCGTAGACTGTATCGTAGAGGTTAGACAACATTAATAAAAATGTAGTTGATAATCCAGTGTGCCATTAATACCGTTAACTACATCGGTATTTTAGGCGGCATCATCAATAGGAAGCATGCCATGCACCGACGAATACGGAAGGAAGTTATAGTCCATTGCACAAGCGCATTATTACCGTAGAAAGGATCATCTAGATTCGCCCTCATTATATCGGTAGCAGAACTATTGCTACTAACGGTATCACAGTTTGATTGGGTACTTCAATTACCGTGGCTATTACTGGTTCTATGATCTTTGTAGCAGCTAGTAAATCAATCCAATTTTATCATTTATTACCGTCGTAATCCATACCCACAGATTCAAATGCCATGAGAACTGCGTAATCTATGTATCTTTTACACGTAGTTCATGCAAACATTCAAACTCCTTGATCAGCTAAAACGATTTTAAAATCAATCCAGATATGTATTCCAAACGTTCCATTAGGTTTATGAAATCACTATGCAGCAATTACAATCACAACTGGCGACATTAGTTGCGGCGCACATTAGGTATCGTTGTAGATATTCCTACCGCAACTTCATTATTCGTTATTGCCACTATAGGTGCATGGGGTTTCCGTGTTGCAGGCGGTCTTTGTTACTCATTCCATTGGCTTGTCTCCTATCTTGCATCCAATGATGGAGCAATGCAAGCGGTATGTAGCTTTATTATCTATGTGATGATAAGATTCCACGGAAAACTGTAATCAATCTCCAAAACAGATATCCTCTACTGCTACTGATTATGCAAAACGCGGTTATCATCAAGATTGAATCTGTATTTTTAGACGGTCCTTGGGACCGTCTTTTAAACTAATTACATATTATTTTATATAAGGCTTGTGGAAGGTTACATATATCCATACTTTAATTTTCTGGAAGGAAGGTTATGTATTTGGACAACCAAATATAAACCTCACCAATCACTAACAAACTATATTGATTTTTTCAATGTAGTATAACAGGAAGAATGATATTAACTTAGTATATAGAAAGGAACCAACATGAAACAAATACGATATTATTGTAGTTGGTACAGGAGGCGCAACCATCGTAGCTGACGCTACTGCATACCTAAAGTGCAAATCATAGAAAAAGGTAACCCAGGCACATGCCTGTGGCTGTATCCCCACAGTTATGGTTACAGTGGCTAACGCAACCAACAAGAAACAGAAGAATCCTAAAAACTGGTGTTAATGCTGGTTCTGCTACTTATGACTGGGACACTGTGTCCAAGCGTACTTGGGTGGTTAAAATTGACGAACTGCAGGCATCTATGATTTGTCATATATGACAAATGTAGATGTGTATCGTGGTGCAGCAAGCTTTGTATCTGAGCAAAGGATGAATATCCATCTTAATGATGGTTCTGCATTGTGTTCATAGCGCCTAGCAATTATCCTTGGTACTGGCAGGCTATAGTGAATGCACTATCTCAAGAGGCAGGTTTTACTAAAGGAAAGTCTCCTTTGCGATAAACCCCAACAGCCATATAAACCTTGCTGTACTCTAAAGGGTCCGATTGTTGGTGTTGATCTGCCCATGTATTTGATTCTGCTGGGTACAAAAAAAGTAACAATCTGATAATGTGGTCATTTAGTTCCTAAAGAAGATGCAGATATATCGTGGAACACTTGCTTAACAACTACAGAGAACGCATTAACGTACCTAAAACCAAGACACTGTTGAACCGCCAAAAAGATGGCCTTTAAAGTAGTTAAAGACCGTACTACTGGAGAAATTATGGAAACCAAAAGTTGAAGAAACTAGCTGCAGGTATCCAGCCAGGAAGAGTCACTCACTTGAAAATACCAGAATGAAACATGGCCCAGCCGATTAAAAACTATCACCCTTAGAAACATCCGTTTACGTGGTATCTACGCTTTAGTGTGATGTAAACAGAACCTGTATCCGTCATCGCAAACTACGAAGCAGATATCATTGCTCATAACTTCTTCTGCGCAACAAGGAAGATGATTACTGCTGGGCAAGGTAAGGAGCACATCAAGGCTACATCTCCTATCCTGAAATTGTAGTAGGTCTCAGAGGCGGAAGCTATCAAAGCAGGTTACAATGTAGGGGTTGGGAATCCTACTCCCTCCACTGCAAAAGGCTAAGTACTGGGTATCAACCTCTGAGATGTAAACGATGATTTGTAAAATTGTAGTGATAAAGACACCAAATCTATATCCTTGATGTATGTCAGGTCCCAAGCCTCTATCCTCTTCCAGCCTTGTGCAGAATCTTATGAATAGTGGTAACCCGGGTTACAGCCATCAATGAAGAAATGCTCTGAACGCACCAAACGTTTACGTGAAAAAGGTATTACCTGTGAAATGGACCCTAGATCCACATCACTGTAGGCGAAACTATGAGCCCACAT